>Ga0256829_1000088_pt1 | contig 123322 bp, 109 predicted proteins | sample 131447metaG_FD_185979 | JGI IMG/M metagenome (GOLD analysis project Ga0256829, IMG submission 185979) | Hydrothermal vent microbial communities from Lau Basin, Pacific Ocean - 131-447 | ecosystem: Environmental > Aquatic > Marine > Hydrothermal vents | place: Pacific Ocean: Lau Basin... | reverse complement strand
ACGCCCGAACACGGCATCAGCACGCCGCGCTACACGTAAAACGGCATCACCATGGCGCCAAATGTGCGCGAATTGCCACTCGGCGGTAAACGTCATGAATAAAGCAGGCTAACCGGCCCAATGGCCGGCCCAATGGCGCCATCGTAGCGGCAAGACGCCGCATGACCTGCAGGCCAGCCCATGCCCCCAGACAATATCTTCGTTGCACGCGATGGCAGCCAGCTGCATGTTCGCCCGATCCTTGCCACGGACGTGGATGCCATCCAGCGCATGTTCGGGCGTCTGTCTCCGCAGGAGATACACCTGCGATTCCAGTACGGCATCCGCCATCTCTCCGCACGCGCCGCGCGACGTCTGTGTGAACTGGATACCGCGCAGGAAGCAGCCTTCGTCCTGATGGACCGCAACGTCGAACCGAACGAGATACGGGGTGTCGGGCGCATTCATGCCGATGCCGCCACGCGATCTGCCGAATTTGCGGTGCTGGTCGAGCGCGCCTGGACCGGACGCGGGCTCGGCGCCTTTCTCATGCAACGGCTGATCGAGGAATGCAGGCAGCGCGAACTGGATGAACTCTGGGGACAGGTACTGGTGGAGAACCGACCCATGCTCGATCTTTGTCGGCAGCTTGGTTTTGCACGCCGCAGGACGCCATCCGAACCGGGCACGGCACTGATCGCATTGCACCTGAAGAACGATTGAGACGCACCGTGCACATGCAGTCCCGCGTCCCGAGGCCGCGCCGGGCGCTACAATGGACGTTTTCCCACATGCAACCGCTCACCGTGGCGCACCTGCACACCCCGATGCCCCATCCCCTGATTGACCCACCCTTGCCGACCACCCCCAAACAGCGTCGCTTCTGGCGCGCGCCAGACGGTGCCGCCCTGGCGCTGGCGGTGGTGGAAGCGTCGCGCAGGCATGCCGGCCTGGTGGTGGTGGCGGTCCGTGACAACCTGCGCGCACACCAGCTCGAACGCGAGCTTGAGGTGTTTGCCGGAGATCTTCCGGTGCTGCACTTTCCCGACTGGGAAACCCTGCCCTACGACCTGTTCAGCCCGCACCCGGAAATTGTCTCGCGCCGCATCGCCACCCTGTACCGCCTGCCGAAGGCAAACCGTGGCGTACTGGTGGTCCCGGTATCGACGCTGATGCAGCGCCTGCCGCCGCGCAGCTACATCGGCGGCAGCGGACTGTCGGTACGGGTGGGACAGACCCTGCGCATCGACGAGGAGCAGCAGCGCATGCAGCAGGCCGGCTACCGGCATGTGCCGCAAGTCGCCGATCCGGGGGAGTTCGCCGTGCGCGGGGCGCTGATCGACATCTTCCCGATGGGTGCGGCCGAGCCCTACCGCATCGAGCTGTTCGACGAGGAAATCGAGTCGATCCGCAGCTTCGATCCGGAGACCCAGCTGTCATCGCACAAGGTCGATACCGTCGAGTTGCTGCCGGCACGCGAGTTTCCGCTCACCGAGCCGGCCACCCGCGATTTCCGCAACCGCCTGCGCGAGCGCTTCCCCATCGACGTGCGTCGCTGCCCGGTGTACCAGGACATCGGGCCGGGCTCGGCACCCGGCGGCATCGAGTATTACCTGCCACTGTTCTTCCAGGAAACCGAAACGCTGTTCGACTACCTGCACGACCAGGCGCTGTTCGTGCTTGGCGACCAGGCCATGGCATCGGCGGATGCCTTCTGGACACAGATCGGCGAACGCCATGAGCAGCGCGCACACGACATCGAGCGTCCGATCCTGGCACCGGCAGACCTTTACCTGGCACCCGACGGCCTGCGTGAGCGACTCAACCAGTCCCTGCGGGTGGAAGTGGTCGACACCGGCCACGAGCATGCGCGCGACCTGGGTACGCAGCCCGCGCCTTCGCTGCCCATCCGGCAACGCGGCGAGGAAGACGGCACGCGCCTGGAACAGTTCCTCGACGCCTATCCCGGACGAGTCCTGCTGGTCGCCGAATCGGCCGGGCGACGCGAGGCGCTGTACGACCAGCTCGGCACGCTCGGCATCCATCCGCAACCGGTCGAGCACGCCCACGCCTTCATGCAGGGCACGGACGAAGATGCACCAACGCTGGGCATCACCGTGGCCGGACTGGAGCAGGGTTTCGCGCTGAACGATCCGCCTCTGACGGTCCTCACCGAACGCGAACTGCTGGGTGAACGCGTGCGACAGGAGCGCCGCGGCCGGCGCACCGCGGCGCGCGACCCCGAGTCGATCATCCGCGACCTGACCGAACTGGAAATCGGTGCGCCGATCGTGCACATCGATCATGGCGTGGGCCGTTACCGCGGGTTGACGCGACTGGACGTGGGCGACACTCCGGGCGAATTCCTCGACATCGAATACGCCAGGCAGGCCCGCCTGTACGTGCCGGTGGCGCAACTGGGCCTGGTCAGCCGCTACACTGGCACCGCGCCGGAGCTGGCGCCGCTGCATTCGCTGGGCGGCGATGCCTGGGAAAAAGCGCGACGCAAGGCCGCCGAGAAAGTTCGCGACGTGGCCGCCGAGCTGCTGGCCATCTATGCCCAGCGCGAGGCACGGCAGGGCGCGGCGTTGTCCATCGACCGCACCATGTACGCTGATTTTGCACAGCGTTTTCCATTCGAGGAGACACCCGACCAGCAACAGGCCATCGAGGCAGTGCTGGCCGACCTGGCCGCGCCGCGGCCGATGGACCGCGTGGTCTGCGGCGACGTCGGCTTCGGCAAGACCGAGGTGGCCTTGCGCGCGGCCTTCGTCACCGCCGCGGCTGGCCGCCAGGTCGCGGTGCTGGTGCCCACCACCCTGCTCGCGCAGCAGCACTACCAGAATTTCGCCGACCGCTTCGCCGACTGGCCGATGCGCGTGGAGGTGCTTTCGCGCTTTCGTTCGAAGAAGGACGTCGACGCCGCACTCGAAGGCATAGCCGACGGCCGCGTGGACATCATCATCGGTACCCACAAGCTGCTGCAGAAAGACGTGAAGTTCAAGGACCTGGGGCTGGTCATCGTCGACGAGGAGCAGCGTTTCGGCGTGCGCCAGAAGGAGGCGCTGAAGAAGCTGCGTGCCGAGGTTGACCTGCTCACGCTCACCGCCACCCCGATTCCGCGCACGCTGAACATGTCGATGAACGGTCTGCGCGACCTGTCCATCATCGCCACTCCCCCGGCACACCGCATGGCGGTGAAGACGCTGATCAGCGAATACGACAGCGCCATGGTGCGCGAAGCCATCCAGCGCGAACTGGCACGTGGTGGGCAGGTGTACTACCTGCACAACAACGTCGATTCGATCGAACGCACGGCGCGAGAACTGGAAGCCCTGATGCCGGATGCGCGCATCCGCATCGCCCACGGCCAGATGCCCGAGCGCGAGTTGGAACAGGTGATGCTCGACTTCCATCGCCAGCGCTTCCACGTGCTGGTGTGCACCACCATCATCGAGACCGGCATCGACATCCCCACAGCCAACACCATCGTCATCGACCGCGCCGACCGCTTCGGCCTGGCGCAGCTGCACCAGCTGCGCGGTCGCGTGGGCCGCTCGCACCATCGCGCCTACGCCTACCTGATCGTGCCCGACCGCAAGGCCATCAGCACCGATGCACAAAAACGCCTGGAGGCACTGGCCTCGCTGGAGGAACTGGGCGCCGGCTTCACCCTGGCCACGCACGATCTGGAAATCCGTGGCGCCGGCGAACTGCTGGGCGAGGAACAGTCCGGACAGATCCAGCAGATCGGATTCGGGCTGTACACCGAACTGCTCGAACGCGCGGTCAAGGCATTGCGCAGCGGCAAGGTACCCGACTTCGACCTGACGTCCGACCACGAGGCCGAGGTCGAGCTGCACCTGCCGGCGCTGATTCCCGACGACTACCTGCCCGACGTGCATACGCGGCTGACCCTGTACAAGCGCATCGCCAGTGCCCGCGACGATGACGCCCTGCGCGAGCTGCAAGTGGAGATGGTCGACCGTTTCGGACTGTTGCCCGACCCGCTCAAACAGCTGTTCGCCGTCACCGGCCTCAAGCTGCGCGCCACACCCATGGGTATCCGCAAGCTGGAACTCGGGCCGACCGGTGGCCGGGTGAAGTTCCGCGAACAACCGGACATCGATCCTTCGGCCATCCTGCGCCTGATCCAGCGCCAGCCACGCACCTACAAGCTGGCCAGCCAGGACACCCTGCGCATTGCGATGGAATGCCCGGGCGCCAGCGAACGCCTGTCCGCCGCTGCCACCCTGCTCGACACCCTCAGCCCACAGGCGCAGGCCCGACGCGCCTGAGTAACGCGCCTTGGGGCGCGCCAGGCATCCCTGTCGGCCCCTGCCAGCCGTAGGGCGGGCACCGCCCGCCGTGGCCTTGCGCGAGGTCCCGATGGCCGACCGCAGCCGTAGGGCGGGCACCGCCCGCCGTGGCCTTGTCCGAGGTTGCGATGGCGGACGGTGTCCGCCCTACGGGTGGTGCAGACGGCATCGCTCGTCGCGTCGGCTCATGCAGATCCTCCGCGCACCCAATCCCGATGGCCGACCGCTACCGTAGGCCTTGTCCGAGGTCCCGATGGCGGACGGTGTCCGCCCTACGGGTGGTGCAGACGGCATCGCTCGCCGCGTCGGCTCATGCGGGCCCTCCGCGCACCCAATCCCGATGGCCGACCGCTACCGTAGGGCGGGCACCGCCCGCCGTGGCTTTGCGCGAGGTTGCGATGGCGGACGGTGTCCGCCCTACGGGTAAGGTACTCCCGGCAACAGAATGGATAGACGTGTCTAGCCACGAAGTCCACATGCACGCAAAGACCTTGACTCTATAGTCGACTACAGGGTTTATACTTGTACCCAGCTCAACAAAGGCACCCACCCATGTCCAACGCCATGACCATCGGAACCCTGGCCCGACGCGAGGGCCTGACGCCGGAAACCCTGCGCTACTACGAACGCTTGGGACTGATCGTTCCCAGCCACCGCACGGCCTCCAACTATCGACTTTACGATCTCGAGGCCGCCCGTCGCTTGCGTTTCATCCGCCGAGCCCAGGCGCTGGGTTTTTCGCTGGGCCAGATCGGCGAGATGCTCGCCCTGCATGCGCGTCCGGAGAGCGACATGGGCGCGATCAGGCAATTGACCGATGACACGATTGCCGACATCGAGGCCCGGATTGCCGACCTGGAGCGCATGAAAACCGGCCTGCTCGCCATTTCGCAGCACTGCCCGGGACACGGCCCTGCAGCCGAATGCCCGATCCTTGCCGCCCTGCTCGCGGAGGACCATTGATGAACGCCGTACTCGATGAAGGCATCAGGACACCGGATCTTGAGGCGTTCACGGTCGATGTCGAAGGCATGACCTGCGCCTCGTGCAGCACGCGCGTCGAGCGCGCCCTGAACAAACTCGAAGGCGTCCACGATGCCGCTGTCAATCTCGCCACCGAGCGCGCCGAGCTGCGCTACGAAGCCGGGCGCGTTACACCGCAGGTGATCCTGGAGGCCATTCGCGACACCGGATACGCACCCGTCGAAGCAGGCACCGAACTGCGCGTGGAAGGCATGACCTGCGCTTCATGCACCAGTCGCGTGGAACGCGCGCTCAAACGCGTGCCGGGGGTGCTCGAAGCCAGCGTCAACCTGGCCACCGAACGTGCAAGCGTGCGTTACGTCCCTGCGATGACAGATGAAACAACACTTGCTGCTGCCGTCGCCGATGCCGGCTATGCCGCCCAGCCCGTGGATGCCGCTTCCGGCGCCGACACGGACGAGGTGGACCGACGCCGCAAGGCACTGCGCAGCATGGGGCACGATGTCCTGACAGCGGCCGTGCTCGGTCTCGCGGTGCTGGTCCTGTCGATGGGTGCCACCTTCGTGCCCGCCTTTGCGCATGCCCTGGATGCGGCCAGTCCCTGGCCGCATTTCTGGGACGGTGTGCAGTTCGTGCTGGCCACGGCCGTGCTGTTCGGCCCCGGTCGCCGCTTCTTCCGACCCGGTCTGATTGCCTACCGCCACCTGTCGCCGGACATGAATTCGCTGGTGGCCACCGGCACCGGCGCCGCCTGGGCCTACAGCGCCCTGGTGCTGTTCGCCCCCACCCTGTTCCCGGTCGAGGCCAGGCACCTGTATTTCGATTCGGCCGCCGTGGTGATCGCTGCCGTACTGCTCGGCAAATACATGGAGGAACTGGCCAAGGGCCGCACCTCGGCAGCCATCCGCAAGCTGGTCGGCCTGCAGGCAAAGACCGCACGCAGGCTCGAATCCGACGGCAGCGAAAAGGATGTACCCGTGGCACAGCTTCGGGTCGGCGACCGCGTGGCCGTACGTCCGGGCGAACGCCTGCCGGTGGATGGCAAGGTGGCCGAGGGCCGTGCACACGTCGACGAATCGATGCTCACCGGCGAGCCATTGCCGGTGCTCAAACAGTCCGGCGACAACGTGGTCGGCGGCACCGTGGACCAGGACGGTCGCCTGGTGGTCGAGACCACCTCGGTCGGCAGCGACACCGTGCTGGCGCAGATCATCAAACTGGTGGAGAGCGCACAAGGCGGCAAGCTGCCGATCCAGGGACTGGCCGACCGGGTGGTGCGGGTGTTCACCCCGATCGTGCTGCTCATCGCCGCCGTGGCCTTCGCGACCTGGATGCTGCTCGGCGCCAACATCAGCATCGCCCTGGTCGCTGCGGTGGCGGTGCTGGTGGTCGCCTGCCCGTGTGCCATGGGCCTGGCCACGCCGGCCGCGATCATGGTCGGCACCGGCCGTGCAGCCGAACTGGGCGTGCTATTCCGCAAGGGCGAGGCACTCGAAACGCTTTCCCACGTGGACACCGTGCTGTTTGACAAGACCGGCACCCTGACGGAAGGCAAACCCACGCTGGTGGACAGTGCCGGACCGGCAGCGGATGAAGCGCTACGCCTGGCCGCGGCACTGGAGTCCGCCTCCGAGCACCCGCTGGGCCGGGCGATCGTCTCCGCGGCGCAGGAACGTGGCCTGGACTTGCCTGCCGCAGAAGATTTCCGTGCCGTGGCCGGTCATGGCATCGAGGGCCGCATCGAGGGACGGCGGGTCGTGGTCGGCGCGCGCCGACTCATGGAGCAGGAAGGCATCGATGCGGCTGTGCACGCTTCGCATGCCTCGGAACTGGAGGCGGACGGACGCACCGTGGTGTACGTGGCAGCCGACGGCAAATTGCTCGGCCTGCTGGCCATTGCCGATCGCATCAAGCCCGAGGCCCGCGACGTGGTGCGCGTGCTCAAGGCCCGCGGGCTGCAGGTAAGCATGGTCACAGGCGACGCACGTCGCACCGCGGCAGCGGTCGCCGCCGAGCTGGGCATCGGAGACGTGCATGCCGAAGTCCTGCCGCAGGACAAGGCCCGGGTCGTGACCGGACTGCAGCACGACGGTCGCCGCGTGGCCTTTGTCGGCGACGGCATCAACGATGCCCCGGCGCTGGCGCAGGCCGATGTCGGCATCGCCCTGGCCAGCGGCACCGACATCGCCATCGAGGCGGCAGACGTGACGCTGACCCGCGGCCAACTGGCCGAGGTAGTCACCGCGCTCACGGTGGCCCGCCGCACGCTCGGCAATATCCGCGGCAACCTGTTCTGGGCCTTTTTCTACAACATCCTGCTGATTCCGGTCGCGGCCGGCGTGGCCGCTCCGATCGGCATCCATCTCAACCCGATGGTCGCCGGCGTGGCCATGGGCCTGTCCTCGGTGTTCGTGCTGGGCAACAGCCTGCGCCTCAAACGCCTCAAGGCCCACCCGCTCGCGACCACCGCCTGATCGAATCCAACCCACGGAGTACACACCCATGAGTTCATTTGTCTTCAGCGTAAACAGCAAGGCCGATTACCCGACCACCATCGAACGCGTGACCGAAGCGCTGAAAGCCGAAGGCTTCGGCGTGCTCACCACCATCGACGTGGCGGCCACGCTCAAGGCCAAACTGGGCGTGGAGAAAAAGCCCTACATCATCCTCGGTGCATGCAACCCGCAACTGGCGCACCAGGCTCTGGACGCCGAGCCGGACATCGGTGCCCTGCTGCCGTGCAACGTGGTGGTGCGCGAGGAACCCGATGGCCGGATCAGCGTGCTGTTCATGGATCCCGAATCCGTGCTCGGCCTGGTCGACAACCCGTCCGTGGTCACACTGGCCGCCGAGGTGCGCCAACGCCTCAAGCGCGTGGGCCAGTCGCTGCAGAACTGATCGCCTCATTCACCATCCAATCCGGGAGACATATCCATGAAAGAGCTGCACCTGAACATTACCGGCATGACTTGCGATCACTGCGTACGCGCCACGACCCGCGCACTGGAAAACGTGCCCGGCGTGGAACGCGTCGAGGTCACGCTCAAGCCTGGCGCAGCCGTGGTCCACGGCGACGCCGATGCCGCAAAACTGATTGCGGCCGTGAAGGAAGAGGGCTACGACGCCCGGGTACAGGCCTGAAGTGATGCCCAGGGTGCTGCTCTACACCAGCCCGGGGTGCCCGGACTGCGCCGCGGTCAGGCGTTATCTCGATACGCATGGCGTGCGCTACGAGGAACGCGATGTGACGCAACCCGGGATCGCCGCGGAAGCCAAGGCGCGCTACGGTGTTCGCATTGCCCCGATCACCGTGATCGGCGACGAAGCGCTGTACGGCACATTCGCCGAACAGAAGCCGCGCCTCGACACCCTGCTGGATGAATCCAGATAGCGAAAGGAATGCAGGCATGAGACCTTCCCGACCCCCATTCATGTTGATCGCCCTTGCCATGCTCGCCATCGGCACGCTGTTCGCGGCATGGGGATGGACGCTGCACCAGCGCGGCGGCGGCATGGGCATGATGCAGCACATGCCGATGATGGGAAGGCAGTCCAGCCTTCCGCACCACGCGCCCGAGGCATTGTCACGCTACGGCTGCATGAGCTGCCATGCCCTGGACCGCGGCCGCACCGGACCGGCCTTCCGCTGGGTGGCCTGGAAATACCACGGCCAGCCCGATGCCGTGCCACGCCTGACAGCGTTCATCGAACACGGCGGAAGTTCCACCTGGGGTGGTTTCATGCCCAATCTGAATGTGCCGTCCGGACAGGCGCAGGGGGTGGCACAATGGATCCTCGAACTCAAACCCGAAACACCACCGCAGAACCGAAGGGGACGCTGAGATGGGAACGTCTGGATATGCCGGTTTCATGGGAGGTTTCCCGCTGATGGGTTTCCTCGTGATGCTGGCGGTGTTCGCCGCCGTGGTGTGGGTGATCGTCGCCCTGGTGCGGTCCGCCTCGGGGCGCGACACCGACAAGACAGCCGGGACACGCCACGACCCGGCGCTGGATGCCCTGCGCGAACGCTACGCGCGCGGCGAGATTGACCGCGACACGTTCGAACGCATGCGTCGCGACCTGGAAACCTGATCGCACAGTCCCGCGTTCGTGTCCCGATCACGGGCGTGGATGCTTTCTTGCGCGGTTCGTGGCAATTCCCCTGCGTTTTCGGCATGAATCCACATTGCGCGTTCGCGCCTTCCGGCGCTCCTGCGGGAAATTTCCCTGCGACCAAATTGCAGGACCGGCTCCAGCCGCGATCGGCCAAGCAGCAAAAAAGCTTCCGGAAAATCTCCACATTGCACAATCGCGCCTTCCGGCGCTCCTACGGGAAATTTCCCTGCGACCAAAATGTGGGAGCGGCGGCAGCCGCGACCGGCAATGCGGAAACGATCGGCTTCTACGGCAGATCTACATGCTGCGCAATCGCGCCTTCCGGCGCTCCTGCGGGTGACAATGATCGCTCCTGATTCGGGGCATGCACTCGCTCCATCTTTCAAGATATGCAACCAAGGAGGACAACATGCACAGTCCGCTTCTGTCCACAATTGCCTGGATCGCACTGGCTTCGGGCATCGGTACCGCCATCGTCATGATCGTCGACATCGCGTCCGGCCGACGCCAGGCGATGAAGATCATGGAAATCACCTGGCCGGTCACCGGCCTGTACATGGGGCCGCTGGCCTGGTGGGCCTACGTGCGCTTCGGACGGGCGTCGAAGGCCGATGCTTCCGCCCACGCCGGGCACACGCATCATCACGGCGAGCACAGGAAACCCTACTGGCAAAGCGTGTTCGTTTCCGTCACCCACTGCGGCGGCGGATGCACCATCGGCGACATCATCTCCGATACCGGGCTGTACCTGAGCGGTTTCGTCCTGTTCGGTTCCACGCTGCTGACGTCCTACACTTTCGATTTCATCCTGGCCTTCGTCATCGGCATCCTGTTCCAGTACCTGCCGATCCGCGCCATGGGCGAACCGAGTCGGTGGCGCGCCCTGATCAAGGCGCTAAAGGCCGACACCCTGTCCCTGATCGCCTTTGAAGTGGGCCTGTTCGGCTGGATGGCGCTGGTGCAGAAGTTGTGGTTTGCACCGGGCCTGGATGCTGCCGATCCGGTGTTCTGGTTCATGATGCAGATCGGCATGAGCGTCGGGTTCGTCACGGCCTACCCGGCCAACTGGTGGCTGGTGAAAAAAGGCATCAAGCACGGCATGTGAGTGTCTGAGGAAGCGCCCTGGTGCCTGTGTCCCCCATGGTCATCCGGAACGCGGTTCCGATGGATGCGAGCATGGCTCACGCCGGTCCGGTCCTCGTCCATGCCTGTAACCACGCCCACCATCCCTGGATATTTCATGACAAACCACAATCATTCCGACCCAGCGCTCCCCCGCCTCTGGCTCGCCCGTCACGGCGAGACTGCCTGGAGCAAGACGCGGCGTCATACCGGCCGTACCGACGTGCCGCTGACACCCAAAGGCGAACAGCAGGCCCGCGCACTGCGCACGATACTCGATGGGCACCGGTTCGAACGGGTCCTGTCCAGTCCTCTGGTGCGCGCTTCGGAAACCTGTCGTCTCGCCGGTTTCGCAGGCGATATCGTGCACTACGACGACGCCTTGCAGGAATGGGACTACGGCGACTACGAAGGCCGCACCACGCAGGAGATTCGCCGCGATGTCCCCGGCTGGACCATCTGGTCGGGTCAGGTACCCGGCGGGGAAAGTATCGATGAGGTCCGTTCCCGTGTGGACCGATTCCTGAAGACGGTGCAGGACCGGCAAGGCGACATCCTGATCTTCGCCCATGGACACCTGCTGCGCGTGCTCACGGCGCGCTATCTGGGGCTGGACCCGGCCTGTGGTCGGCTGTTCATTCTCTCGGCCGGTTCACTGGGCATCCTTGGTCACGAGCACGCCATGCCTGCGGTTGCGGGGTGGAATCTCGCCCCCACCATGTCTTAGGGATGCTCTGTGCAACCGGGCATGGCCTTCGTCAACCGCTTGACGGACATACCCTGCAGGGTATAAGACGAGAGGCGCTTCCGAAGATGTCCGGCGCGATACCGCGTCTACCTTGAACACACTGGAGAATGGCATTCATGACATGGCGTCAAAGTTGCCTTGCATTGCTGCTGGTCCTGCTTGCCCTGCCGGCATCGGCTACAGGCAAGTCCGATGCCGGGGTCACGGAGGCCCGCAATCTGCAGCAGGATGCGCAGGTAGCGGGGCGCAAGGGTATTCCCGTCCTGATCGTGTTCACGGCCCCGGACTACCGCTACTGCGACCGTGTCATCAACTACTACCTGGTCCCGATGCAACGTAACCCGCAAACGGCCGGTACCGTGCTGATTCGCTCTATGGACATGACGAAAACCACCCGGCTGGTGGATTTCTCCGGCCATGTGACGACAGAGCGTGCCTTCGCAAAGTCCATGGGCGTGCATTTCGCGCCCACGGTGATGGTCTTCACCCCCGGCGGCAAGCCCGGTGCACGTCCACTGGTGGGACTGGGTCCGGAAGACTATTACGGCGGGTTCCTCGACCAGGCCATTGCCGCGACCCGCGCTAAAATAACCGGACCTGCCAACGGCAGGGGCTGAATCCATGCGCAGGGGCTTTGCACCCGGCACGACTACTGCATACCGCCATGCGCATGCCTCTCAGGCACAGACGAGGTACTGCAGACTGAACAGTTCTTCGGGGTCGGTCCATACCTTCGCTACACGCAAGCCGGCTTCGCCTGCCATGCGGGCGAAGGATTCACGCGAGTATTTGCAACTGTATTCAACCAGGATTTCATCGCCCGGATGAAAGGCGAATGTGTGTTCGGCCACATGTACGTCCTGGCTGCGCAGGCTTTCGATGTGGGTTTCGATGCGTGAGGCATCGGCATTGAAGCGGGCGCGATGGGCAAAGCCGGCGAGATCGAAATCGGCGCCGAGTGCGCGGTTGATGTGCGCGAGCATGTTCAGTGTAAACGCCGCCGTGACACCGGCCGCATCGTTGTAGGCGGCCTCGAGAACGGCTGGATTCTTGAGCAGATCCACGCCCACCAGCGCCGCGCCATCCGGACCCATCTCCTCACGCATCTGGCGCAGGAGCTGCACGGCTCTCGTCGCTTCGAAGTTGCCTATGGTGGAGCCGGGGAAATAGATCACCGTGCGATCCTGCCTCCGTACCGGGGCCGGCAGCACCACCGGTTGCGTGAAATCCGCGCAGAGCGGCAGCATCTCGATGCGCGGGAAGTCACCGGCCAGTCGCCCGACACTGGCCTCGAGGGCGCTGCGGGAAATCTCCAGCGGCATGTAGGCCACCGGCCGATGCAGGTGTTCGAGCAGGCGATGCGTCTTGATACCGCTGCCGCTGCCGTATTCGACGAGCAACACCCTGGGACCGAGCGTGTCGGCCATGTCGGGCAGGTGTGTCTCCATCAGGGCCAGTTCGGCACGCGTCAGGTAATACTCCGGCTGTTCGCAGATGCGCTCGAAGAGTTTCGATCCCTGGGTGTCGTAGAAAAATTTCGAGGGCAACACCCGCGGCACCGCAGACAATCCGCGCATTACCTCATCGCGCATGTCTCCGGCATCGGGCTCGAAGTCATGGAGCGGCACACTGTGTTCGACGGCATTCATGCATCGCGTCCCAGTCGGATGCCGCTGAACTGCCAGCGGCTGGCGGGATAGAAGAAGTTCCGGTAACTGGCCCGGATATGATCGGCCGGCGTCACGCACGAGCCGCCGCGCAGTACCCACTGCCCGCACATGAACTTGCCATTGTATTCGCCCAGGGTGCCGGCAAGCGGACGAAATCCCGGGTAGTTCACATACGGGCTGGACGTCCATTCCCACACATCGCCGAACCACTGCGAGGACCGTGCGGGATCGGCGGACATGTCCGCCGCCGGATGCAGAAACCCGCTCTCGCGAAGATTGCCTTCGTGAGGGTCGAAACCGCTGGCCGTACTTTCCCATTCAGCCTCGGTGGGAAGTCGTGCCCCGGACCAGCGCGCAAAGGCATCGGCTTCGAAGAAGCTCACGTGCACCACCGGCGCATTCGGATCCAGTGCGCGCAGACCGCCCAGGGTGAACGCGCTTTCCAGGTCTTCGCTCCAGTACAGCGGACGCTTCCAGCCTTCGCGCTGCAGTGTGTCCCAGCCTTCGGACATCCACAACTGGGGTGTGCGGTAACCACCGTCGCGAATGAATTCCCGGTACTCGGCATTGCTTACTGGACGTTGCCCGATGGCGTGCGGGTGCAACAGCACACGATGACGCGGACGTTCGTTGTCGTAGGCAAAACCATCCTGCGCTGCACCGATTTCGACCTCGTCATTCCGGCCCTCGATGTAGCGAAGGGGCCGCTCCCTTCCGCGCGGCGGCTCGGGCAGCCGTGCATCGTACGCAGGAAGTAGCGGATTGCTGCCGAAAAGGTGCTTGATGTCGGTCAGCAGCAATTCCTGGTGCTGCTGTTCATGGTGCAGACCGATCCCGCAGACGGCCAGGGCTTCCGGATCCACTTTCTCCGCTTCCAGCCGCCCCAGCAGGTGAGCATCGACATGGCGGCGATAGTCGAGGATCTGTTCGAGCGTCGGCCGCGTGATCAGGCCGCGATGCGGGCGGGCGAACATCGGACCCGCACCCTGGTAGTAGGAGTTGAACAGTTCGTGCCAGCTAGCATCGAAGACCGGATAGTCCCGGTCTCGCATGAGCACGAACCGCTCGAAGAACCAGGTGGTGTGCGCCAGGTGCCACTTGGCGGGGCTGGCGTCGGGCATCGATTGCGCGACGGTGTCCTCCGGCGCCAGCGGTGCCACCAGTTCCTCCGTCTGTGCACGGGTTCGCGCAAAACGCCATGCCGTGTGCTGCGCGTCGGGCGCAGAGGGCCGCGATTCGGGTTGGGCGTTCATCCGCTTGCCTCGCTGCCACACCCACAGGATACGGGTCCGGTCAAACTACCAGAGGCGTGCAGGCAGTACAAAAACGGAATCCGCCATGGTGACCGGGCACACATATACAGCCTGGAAGTGCCCGGATCCTGATCCAGCCCGCTCCGCGCCGCTCGCAACCGGACCCGGTTCAAGACCGCCGCATCGTCGAATGCGACAGGCGGGTCTCACTCGTCGTCGTCATCGTCCTCGTGGCCGATGTAGCGCGTGCGATAGGGGTCGACATAGACCGGCCGGCCTTCGTACACTCGTTCTTCGTAGACCCGCTCCACCGGCGCGTCACGGTAGATGATGCGGGTACGCGAGTACACCACCGGTGGTTGTTCGTAATAGTAGGTCACGCGCGGCCGTGTGGCGTCGACGACCAGGTTGGTCAGAGCACCGAGCACCACGGCACCAGCGACCCAGCGGCCGAAACCGTCATGGTCGTGACCGCGCCAGCCGCGACGGTATTCGCCGTGCCAGCGGACATCGCGGTCATGATGCCCGTATCCGCCCCGATCGCGCCAGCCATCACGCGGACCGTGCTCGGCCTGCACCACGGGTGCCGCGGCCAGCGCCAGCACCGCGGTCACGCACAACAGGGTTTTCATGCGAGTCTTGATCATGGCGTTTCTCCCGATACGACATGGAGATTGAGCCGCGCGCACTGAATGCCGACTGAAGTCTCCGCCCCGGTACCGCATAGGGATACGTCATGCTTTTCCTTCTGACCCATGGACTTGCCGAAACTCCGGGGCGATGGGTACCCCGTCTCGCCGGCGGCGCCCTTGCGCTGCTGGGTTTCCTGACCGCCCTGCCCGCGGCGCGCGCCAAGGACGCCCCGGTCCAGGTGCACGGCATCGCGGTACAGGATCTGATGACGGTAGTTCACGGCGGTGTACGCCGCGGCATCGGCGCACCCTCGCTGGTGCACGTCAACCTGACTGTGCACGGCAGCCAGTGGGGCACCAGCGACAATACCTTCGTCTTTGTCGACCTGTTGGGCACAGGCGGAAGTTCCATCTCGGCGCGCGCCGGTGATCTGCAGATCCTGGACAATGTCGGCGCGCCCAACACGCTGCGCCTGTATTCGGCCTGGGTCCAGCACGACTGGCGCAGCACAAGGCTCTCGCTGCGCGTGGGCGTGCAGGATTACAACGCCATCTTCGACACCCTTGATACCGCCGGACTCTTCCTCAACAGCTCCTTCGGCATCGAACCGACGATTTCGCAATCGGGTGTGTCGATCTATCCGGAACCGACCCTGGGCGCTGTCGCCCACTGGCATGGCAAGAACGGACGCTACATGACGGCCGGCCTGTTCGGCGGCGTGCCCGGCAACCCGGAGGATCCGTACGGCACGCACGTGGCATGGCAGGCCCGCGACGGAGCGTTCTATGCGCTGGAGGGCGGATTCGTGTCCGGAGGCGCGCGGCCCTCGAAACTGGCGCTCGGTGCCTGGGCCGACACCAGCCGGCATCGCAACCCGCTGTACCCGCAGCGCAATCACGGTCTGTACCTGATCGGTGAAACACGGCTGCATGGTGAGGGCGACCGGCACGGCGCGCTGGATGGTTTCGTGCAATGGGGATCGGCCATGGCGCGCGACAACCGCATCACCCGCTATCTGGGTGCGGGACTGCGCCTGCGCGGCGTGTTCCTCGCCGGTCAGCGCGACAGCCTGGGCCTGGCCGTGGCCCGCGCCCGCGTACGCGGATTGCCCGGAGGTCCGCCCGGCGGATCCGAAACCGCATGGGAACTCACCTGGGCAGCTTCTCTCGGGGCGCACTTTCGCATCCAGCCCGACCTGCAGTACATCCAGCGACCGGGGGCCACAGGCGCCGTGCCCGATGCCTGGGTGACGGGTGTGCGCCTTGAATGGAGCTGGTGACTGCCGACCCTCAGCGCAGGCGCAGCAGCCAGCAATGGTGGATATCGGTACGTCGCGCGAAATCGGACGGAATCGAGGCTGCGCTCCAGTCCTCGATGGCATAACGGCTGGAAATCGCTTCATGATCCAGTCTGAAGCGCTTGAAATTGTTCGAAAAAACTAGCACTCCGTTAGGCTCAAGACGGTCCGCGCAGGCAGCGAGGAGTGCCGCGTGGTCGCGTTGCACGTCGAAATCGTCGTCACTGCGACGGGAATTGGAGAAGGTCGGCGGGTCGACGAAGATCAGTCCGTAACGGCTGCGGTCCTCGCGCAGCCAGGTCATGGCATCGCAGCGCGCCAGGCGGTGGCTGTGTCCCGTGAAACCGTTCAGGGCAAGATTGCGCGAGGCCCAGTCCAGGTAGGTGAACGACAGGTCCACGCTGACCGTTTCCGTGGCGCCGCCCGCCGCCGCATACACCGAAGCCGTCCCGGTGTAGGCAAAGAGGTTCAGGAATCGATGCCCCGCGGACAGCTCGCGCAATTTCGCGCGCACCGGGCGATGGTCGAGGAACAGGCCGGTGTCGAGATGGTCGGTGAGATTGACCAGGAACCTGAGGCCGCCCTCGCCCACCTCGATCTCCTCGCCGCGTGCATCCATGCGTCCGTAGCGGGCGCCACCCTTGCCTCGCCGGCGCTGCTTGACCGCAATGCGCTCGCGCGGCACCTCGAACACTTCCGAGGCCACGCGCACCGCCTCGCGCACACGTGCGGACGCCACGGCCTCGGGCACCGATGCCGGGGCACGGTATTCCTGCAGATGCAGCCAGTCCTCGTAGACATCGATCGCCAGCGCGTACTCGGGCAGGTCGCGGTCGTAGGCCCGGTAGCAGGTGATGCCCTCGCGCCTGAGCTGCTTGCGCAGGTGACGCAGGTTCTTCTGCAGCCGGTTCGCCAGCATCTGCGCACCCTGCGACAGGGGTCTGGGCGCCGCTTTCGGCGCGTCCGCGGCATGCAGGTCGAAGACCACCAGCAGGGTTTCCAGCATGCCGTTGTACAGGGTGTAGCGCTTGTCGGCACGCACCCCCAGCGCATGACCCTGCTGCGCGTCCCCGCACAGCACCGCGCCGCGCCAGCCGGGATAGCGCTCGCGCAGAACCCGGCCCAGTTCGCGGTAAAGCGCGGGCACGGACTCACGCTCACCCAGCCGTTCGCCATAGGGCGGATTGGTCACCACCAGGCCCGAGGGCGCGGCAGCCACGGGCACATGGGCGATGTCGTGTGTCTCCAGGGTGACGAACCCCGCCACCCCGGCCGCCTGGCAGTTGCGCACGGCAAGGCGCAGCACCCGCGGATCGACATCGCTGCCGCTCAGGCACGGCCGCAAGGCACGCAGTCCCTCCTCGGCCTGCGCCGCAGCCTCCGCGCGCAGGCGTTCCCAGAGCGCGACGTCATGTGGCTTCCAGCCCAGGAAGCCGAAATATTCCCGGTGCAGCCCGGGGGCAATGCCGGCCGCCATCCACGCGGCCTCGATCAGCAGGGTGCCCGAGCCGCACATGGGATCGACCAGCGCCCCGCCTTCGGCATACATGCGCGGCCAGTCCGCACGCAGCAGCACCGCGGCGGCCAGGTTTTCCTTCAGCGGCGCCTCGCCCTGGCCCTTGCGCCAGCCGCGCCGGTGCAACGGTGCGCCGGACAGGTCCAGCGACAGTACCGCCCGGTCCCGTTTCAATCGCAGGTTCAGGCGTACATCGGGCAACTCGGTATCCACCGACGGGCGCCGGCCTTCCTGTTCCCGGAAATGATCGACCACCGCATCCTTGACCCGCTGCGCGGCAAAGCGGTTGTGCCGCACCTGGCTGCGCGAAACCACCGCGTCCACCGCCAGGGTGCCGTCCGGGCGCAGGTGACGTGACCAGTCGATGGCCTTCACGCCCGCGTACAGCGCATGGTCGTCGGCAGCGTCGAATGCCGCCAGCGGCCACAGCACGCGGCTGGCCAGACGCGAATGCAGGCACGCGCGATAGGCCAGCTCGAGCCCACCCTCCACTGCAACACCAGCCAGTGCCTCATGTGCGGTGCTTGCACCCAGGGCGAGAAGCTCATCGCGCAGCAGGTATTCCAGACCGCGCGGACAACTGACGAAGAAGTCACTCACGCCGCCACCGATTCCAGGAACAGGCGAAACTGGTTCTCGATCGCCGCGACATGATCGGCAAGGCGATGGCCGTCGGCAACCAGCAGCACCGGCATGCCCACCTGCTCGGCAAGGCCCATCGCGGCATCGGCCGGACACAGCGTGTCGGCAAAGCCGTGCACCAGCATCGCGGGCACGTCCCGCGCCATGTCGAAGGATGCATCGACGCCGGGAATGCGGGTCGGCAGTGCCATGAGGAACAGCGCCCGGGACGGGGCCCTGAGCGAGGCCAGCCCGGACACGAACGCGCCCATGCTGGAGCCGACCAGGATCGGCGGCGCGGGCGCCGCGCGCATGCGCGCCAGCAGCCGTTCCACACGCGGCGCCACCGAAGCGGCCTCGCCCTGCGCGTCGCAGTCGCGGTAATCCGGCCGTTCGGTGGTCAGTCCCAGCGCTTCGGCGGCTTCGGCCAGCACGCTGACCTTGGTGGCCTCGGGCCCGCTGCCGCTGCCGTGGGAAAGAATGACGTGGCCGCGCATGCTGTCTCCGGATGGGGAAAGAGGCGCCATTGTAGCGGCGAAGCGCGCGATGACGCGGCCATGCCGTCATGCGACACTGCGCGCATGCCTGCTGTCACCGCCATCCACGACCAGCCCCTGCCCTACGTGCGCAAGCTCGACGCGCGGCCGGCCCCCACGGTCGACCTGGTGGTGATCCATTGCACGGAGCTGCCGGACCTGGCCACCGCCCGGCAATATGGTGAAAAGCTCCTCTACCCCTCCGGTACCGGCAACAGCGGGCATTTCTACATCGACCGCGACGGCCGCGTGTACCGCTACGTCCCCGGCGAGCGAGTGGCCAACCACACGCGCGGCTACAACGCGCGCTCCATCGGCATCGAGCTGGTCAACCGTGGCCGTTATCCGGACTGGCTGGACAGTCGCCACCAGGCCATGACCGAGCCGTACACCGCAGCACAGATCCACAGCCTGCTGGCGCTTCTGGGCAGGCTGCGCAACGCGTACCCGAATCTTCGCTACATCGCCGGACACGAGGACCTGGACACCAGGATGGTGCCGGCCAGCAACGACCCGTCGGTCAAGGTGCACCGCAAGCTCGACCCGGGCCCGATGTTCCCGTGGCCCGAAGTGCTCCAAGGCAGCGGCCTGGAACGCCTGCATCCGCAACCCGAAGACCCGTAGGGCGGGCACTGTCCGCCATTGGGATGCCCGGACATTCGAAGGCGGACAGTGCCCGCCCTACCGGTGGCCGGTATAATGCCCGGCCATCCTACGGAACGGACCGCATGACCGAAGAACTTGTCCACGAGCTGGTCGAACTGTTGCGCCTGGAGCGCCTCGAGGACAATCTGTTCCGCGGCCAGAGCCGCGACATCGGTACCCGATTCGTGTTCGGTGGCCAGGTGCTGGGCCAGGCCCTGTCTGCCGCCCAGCAGACCGTGGACAACACCCGCCAGGCGCATTCGCTGCATGCCTATTTCCTGCGGGCAGGGGATGTCGAGGCGCCCATCGTGTATTCGGTCGAACGCGCGCGCGACGGGCACAGCTTTTCCGCACGGCGCGTGGTCGCGATCCAGCACGGCAAGCCGATTCTCAATTGCGCAGTGTCATTCCAGACCCCCGAGCAGGGCCTCGAGCACCAGACCTCGATGCCCGAGGTGCCGGCACCCGAAGACATCGAGCCGCCACCGCCACTGCCGCCGGAGGAATTCGCCAGGCTGCCGGTCAAGCTGCAACGCTGGCTGGGCGCCGACCGTCCGTTCGAGTTTCGCCAGGTCTGGCCACGCGACGAACTGCACCCGGCCAAGCGGCCCCCGTATCAGCACATCTGGTTTCGCCTGACGGCGCCGATACCCGATGCCACGCCCGAGCAGCAGCAAACCCTGCTGGCCTACGCCTCCGATTTCCACCTGATCGGCACCACCACCCTGCCGCACGGCATCTCCTACATCAGCCACAACGTGCAGATGGCCAGCCTGGACCATGCGATGTGGTTCCATCGCCCCTTCCGCGTCGACGAATGGCTGCTGTATTCCTTCGACAGCCCCACTGCGCAGGGTGCGCGCGGACTGGCACGTGGCATGATCTTCAGGCGCGACGGTACGCTGGTCGCCTCCACCGCCCAGGAAGGCCTGGTGCGCCTGCGCGACGACGACTGAACCGGGAGAAATGCAGCATGCGCGAGATCTACACCTCACCCCGGGACGAGAACATCGACCGCGTGGTCGCCCTGCTGGGCGAGCACGGCATTGAAACCCGCGTCAACAACCGTTCGGCCTACCGGCGACCCAGCTACAATCGATTCAGCTACGTGCAGCCTGGCGACATGGCACGCTGGCCGCAGGTCGAGGTGCGTTTTGCACGCGACATGCCCAAGGCGCGCGCGGTGCTGCGCGAGGCAGGCATCGAGCCGATGACACGGTTCAGCGAGGAGCTGGCCGCCTCCCGCGCCACGGACGCGGCCACGCGCATGCGCAACCGGCGCCGCGCAACGGTCAACCGCGTGCGCTTGATCCTGTTCGCGTCTATCGCCGGCGCCATCGTGCTGGTCGGACTGCGCTCCTGCGGCGCGCTCTGAATTACGCGCAGTCGAGCGCCGCATGGTGCGGGAGGAAGGCGTAGACTTACGCCGTGTCCATCGGGATGCCTCGCATGCGTTCGGAACGTGTCCGTCTCTTCCTGACCCTGCCGCATGCCTGCGGCTATTACACGGGAAGGTCGGCGCAAAACCTGGTGATCGACCCTGCCAGCCCGCATCTGGACAGGATCTACCCACGCGCCCTGGCCCAGGGTTTCCGGCGCGCGGGCGGGCACCTGTACCGTCCGCGCTGCGCCCGTTGCCGAGCGTGCACTCCGTGTCGTGTCCCGGTCGCCGGATTCGAACCCGACCGCAGCCAGCGACGCTGCATGAAACGCAACGCGGACCTGGACATCATCGAATCACCCCCGGGCTTCACCGAGGAACGCTTTACGCTGTACAGGCGCTACCTGCACCACCGGCACCGTGGCGGCGGCATGGACGATCCGGACATCGAGGAATTCGAACAATTCCTCAGCGCCCCGTGGAGTCCGACCCTGTTCCTGGAAATGCGCCTGCGCGGCCGATTGCTGGGCGTGGCCGTGACCGACGTGTGCGTGAGTGGACTGTCGGCGGTCTATACCTTCTTCGACCCGGACGAAAGCCCCCGCAGCCTGGGCACCTTCGGCATCCTCAAGCAGATCGAACAGGCCCGTAACCGCGGCCTGGGCTACCTGTACCTGGGCTACTGGATCGAGAACCACCCGAAGATGGACTACAAGCGCCGCTACCGGCCGCTGGAGGTCCTTGGCGAGGAAGGCTGGGTGGCGCTGGACCACTGAAACGGGGTCAAGCGCAACCCTCCGGAACGGCCAGGGCGTCTTCCGCCATCCGCCGGGTTCTTACCGCGAACCGGTCGCATGGGTTTTTGGCACGAAACCCCGAAAGTCCCCGCAGTGCGGGCACCCTCCGCCATCCAGATGCAGGGCATGCCCACGGCGGACGGATTTCGCCATCGACCACCCGCTTGCCCTCCCGGGCAGAAAGCCCGTCACGCAAGCTCGATCACGACATGTGCCGCCGCCGCCCGTGCCTTGCGCCGCGCCGTATCGATATCGTCCGCGCGCGCCAGGGCCACGGCCATGCGCCGGCGTCCGGAAACCGTAGGCTTGCCGAAGATGCGCAGCGCGGTGTCGGCTTCCTGCAATGCACGGTCGACGCCGTGGTAGAGCGGATCGCAACCCTCGCCTTCGGCCAGCACAGCGCACGAGGCCGATGGGCCGAATTGCCGGATCACCGGAATCGGCAAACCGAGGATGGCGCGCGCATGCAGGGCGAATTCGGAAAGGTCCTGCGAGACCAGGGTGACCAGTCCGGTGTCGTGGGGACGTGGGCTGACCTCCGAAAAGAGCACCGCATCGCCGCTGACGAAAAATTCCACGCCGAACACGCCGAGGCCACCCAGCGCATCGGTGAGAGCGACAGCCTGGCGCTCGGCTTCGGCGAGCGCGGCCTCGCTCATCGGCTGCGGCTGCCAGGACTCGCGGTAATCGCCGTCCTTCTGCACATGGCCGATCGGTGCGCAGCAGCGCGTGCCCCCGGCGTGACGCACGGTGAGCAAGGTGATCTCGTAATCGAAATCGACGAAGCCCTCGACGATCACCCGTCCGCCACCGGCCCGCCCGCCCGACTGCGCGTAGTCCCAGGCCGGGCCGATGTCCGCTCGACTGCGCACGATGCTCTGTCCCTTGCCGGAGGAACTCATCACCGGCTTGACTACGCACGGCAGGTCCAGCGCTTCAACAGCCGCTTCGTATTCGGTGCGGCTGGCGCAGAAACGGTAGGGCGAGGTGGGCAGTCCCAGTTCCTCCACGGCCAGGCGGCGAATGCCTTCGCGGTCCATGGTCAGGCGCGTCGCACGCGCGGTGGGAATCACGTGCAATCCGTCCTTTTCCATGGCCTCCAGGGTCGGGGTGTGGATCGCTTCCACCTCGGGGACCACGAGATCCGGCTGTTCCCGTTCAATCACATCGCGCAACGCCACCCCATCGAGCATGTCGATGACGTGACTGCGATGCGCGACCTGCATCGCCGGGGCATACGCATATCGATCCACGGCGATCACCTCGACGGCCAGTCGCTGCAGCTCGATGGCCACTTCCTTGCCCAGCTCTCCCGCTCCCAGCAAAAGGACGCGCGTGGGACGCTTGCCCATGGGGGTTCCGATCGTCTTCATGGTTGCTCCAGATGCCCGGGGCCCATCATACCCAACACGCAAAATCCGGCATCGTGTCTTGACGGCGTCGATCCGGAATGCGTAGGGTGGATCCGTCCCCTGCCGCACGTCCGTAACGGCCATGCATTCCACGACGCTCGGGGCATGGACCGCCCGTCGCTGCCACCGGCTTGTTGCCCGAACCGTGACTGGAAGCAATCCACCGTCACATTTCCCTGGAAAACCCCATCGCCAGATCAGGTTCATTGCCTTGCTGGCATGCGTGCTTGCGATCTCCGCGTGGACGCAGGCGCGTGCCGCCGGCTCGCCGCCGCATGAGATCTGGATGACAGCCACCCTCGATGGACGCAAGGTCGGCTATCTGCATTACCAGCGCTCAACAGTTGCGGATAACGTGGTCACCGACAGTACCCTCAGGATCCGCATTGCACGCACCGACAAACCGCTGGACATCTTCAACACTGTTCGCGAAGTCGTTTCGGAAAGCGGCGTTCCCCTCTCGTTTGCCTCGACCACCGGGATGTCCGACGAATCCAGCCGCGTCGCCGGAAAACGCAACGGACAAGGCGGTTACGATCTGAGCATCACGGTCGGACCGCGTACCCGCACGCAGACCATGGCCTGGCCGGACGGCGCCCTGCTGTACGAAGGCGTGCGACGCGCCATCGTGGCGCACGGCCTCCACCCCGGGACACGATACGAACTGAGCCGGTTCGATGTATCCAGCCAGACGGTATCTCGACTGGACATGCATGTGATCGGACCCGAGCAGGTGGACCTCCCCGGGGCAAGCCGCGAACTGGTGCATATCCGCCAGGTTCGTCCCGGGATCCGCTCCGATGCAGTGACCGACCTGTGGGTCGACCGGCAAGGCGATGTCCTCAAGCTCGCCCTGCCGATGCTCGGCTTTCGTCTCGAACTGCTTGCTTGTGACCGCAACTGTGCCCTGCAACCGGACCAGAATGTGGATGTGCTCAAGCAGGCCATGCTCATGGTGCCCCGCCCGCTTCCGCAACTGCTGCGCGAGCAGCCTCTCCGATTCACGTTCCGCGTGCCCTCGCACCGGGACAATCCGTTTCTCGATACCGACCTGCAGAAGGTGCAGCGCTTCGGACGCAATGTGTGGGTTGTCGATACCGTGCCGATTCGCAAGGGCATTGCACAAAATCCGACGTCCGCGGACATCGCATCCAACGACTGGTTGCAGTCGGATGCAGCGCCGATACGCGCACTGGCGCGCAAGGCGGCAGGAGCTGCTTCCTCCAATGCACAACGCATGCTGCGCATGACCCGCTTTGTGCGCAGTTACATGACCCGGGAAGGCGCGAGCGTAGGTTATGCATCGGCACTCGAAGCCCTGCGCACCCGACGGGGCGACTGTACCGAATACGCCGTCCTCCTGGCCGCCATGGCGCGTGCCGAGGGCATCCCCGCACGCGTGGTCACCGGACTGGCCTATGCCGGGCACTACAACGGACAGGATGGCGTTCTGGTCCCTCATACCTGGGTGCAAGCCTGGGTAAATGGCGCCTGGCAGGAGTACGACGCCGCCCTGCCCCGTTACGACCGCACCCACATCGCCATGGCGACCGGCAATGGTGACCCGTGGAAATACTTCAGCGGCATCCAGGCCCTGGGCAGTCTGAAATTGCTGGACGTGGTCCCGGGTGATCGACTCGGTGACAGTCGGCCGATGCTACCCAGTGGCTCAGGTACCGCAAACGGCTCTGCTTCCGGCAGCCAGGGCGGGACTCAGGGATTTTGAGCGTTTCGCCGCATGTCACCCCTCCGCCCGCCGCAAGGCTACGGTCAGCGCTGCCCAACCCACCACCAAAGCCACGCCCCCGAACGGCGTCACCAGGCCGATGACGGATGGCGCGCCCAAAGCCAGCGCATAGAGGCTTCCACAGAACATCAATATCCCCAGCGCGAAGCTGGCCACGGCCAGGGTTCGTGCGCGCCCTGGCCGTGCCAGGCCGGTCGCCACGGCGAGCGCCAGTGCATGCCAGAACTGGAAGCGCACCGCGACATGCCAGATCTCCAGATGACGCGCATCGAGCACGCCGGCCAGGCCGTGCGCGCCATAGGCACCGAGCAACACTGCACTGCCACCGGCCAGGCCGGTCAGCAACGCAGGCAGGGCTGTGGCAAATTGTCGCATTGCGAATTCTCCGGGCATCGATGATCGACCATCTTGGCGTATGCTGGGGGGCATGAACACCCTCAATTCGTGGTCCCGTGCGGGACGCATCGCGCGCCGCGCGGCACTGCTTCTGGTCGCCTTGCTGCTGGTGACCGGTTGCGCAAACCATCCCGGCAAACTGCCGTTCCGGTTAACCGACGTCACTGGCCACCTGCCGGATCTGGACTTCCATCTCACCAACGACCGTGGCCAGCCGGTGACCGGCAAGGACTTTCGCGGCAAGGTCGTGATGATGTATTTCGGCTACACCCATTGCCCGGATGTCTGCCCCCTGACCATGACCCGCATGCACGTGGTGATGCACGACCTGGGCAAGACGGCCAACGCGGTGCGCATGCTGTTCGTCACCGTGGATCCCGAGCGCGACACAGTACCGGTACTGCACCAGTACGTGACGGCCTTCGACCCGCGGGACGTGGGATTGACCGGCACGCCGAAGCAGATTCGCGCACTGACCAAGCGCTACCGCGCCGCCTTCAGCCGCGGCAAGACGTTGCAGAACGGCGGCTACGAGGTCAATCACAGCGCCGCCATCTACGTATTCGACCGCCACGGACGCGCCCGCGTGCTGGCGACGCCGACGACCCCGAATGCCGACCTCGAACACGACCTGCGCCTGCTGGTGCAGTCCGGAGACTGAACATGCCTCGGTTTCGTGCCATGGGCTTGGCCCTCCTCATCGCCCTCCTGGCCATGGCCCCGGCCCTTGCCGGCACGCAGAACACGACTGTCACGGCCAGCGATGCATGGATCCGTGTGCTTCCGGGAAGCCTGCCCAATGCCGGTTACGTCACCCTGCTCAACACCGGCACGCAACATGTCGCTCTGACCGGGGCTTCCAGTGCGGCCTACCGACGCATCATGCTGCACCAGAGTACGGAGAACGGAGGCGTGTCGCGCATGCACGCCATCGCCCGCCTGCCGATCCCGCCACATGGGCGCGTACGCCTGGCGCCCGGTGGCTATCACCTGATGCTGATGCAGCCGGTCCATCCGCTGCGACCGGGAAGCACCGTCACCATCCGGCTCAGGTTTGCCGATGGCAGCAGCCTCGACGTGCCGTTCCTGGCCCGGCCCGCCAACGCCACAGGCATCAGCGACTGAGACGCTCCACCCTGTGCGGCAGACGACCGCGCTGTGACAGTGACATCCAGTTGCGCAACGCCACCAGCGCCGCGATCACGCTCATCATGGCGCTGGGAATCCACAGTACCAGGCCGCCGATCATCTGCGAACTCATCGAGCTGACCGAAGGAAACGCGCGCCCGCAGATGTCATAGATCGGATACAGGTCGTGACGCGCGAAGGTCACCAGCGCGCCGATAAGGATCTGCGGCACGGCCACCGCCAGCGACACCAGCACCCGCACCCCCGGTGCAAGCCGGGCTGGTGGGCATGGCCTGCGATCCAGCACCAGCCACCAGAACAGCAAGCCGTCGATCGTGACGCTCCAGTTCATGACCCGGTACAGCCGCCAGTCGAGCATGGCCACGAAATGCACCGACGGCCACAGCCAGAAATAGATGATGCCGAAAAACAGGATCGAGGCCACCCAGGGATTGAACAGCACGTCCGCCGCGTAGCGCCATACACGGCTCGATTCAATGCGTGCCAGCACCCGGGTGCGCCAGCGCAGGGAGAATCCCGCACGAAGCACCGGTCCAGGCAGCGACAGGGCCACGAGGAACGGGCCCAGATGATGCAGGATCAGGTGCTGGATCCGGTGAATGAAGAATTCGCGCTCGGCAAAATAGTCGAGACGAGTCTGCAGCCCAATGTAGATCAGCACGAGGCCGACCCAGAAGGAAAGCTGGCGCGCCACGCCCGGTGGACGGTGGCGTACCCCCCGAACGTAAAGCAGCGCAGCGAGTGCGCACGCGACGATGACCGTCGGCGAAAATTCCCAGGGAATGAACCAGTCGAGAATAGCCATCGGCTCAATTACAACAGGGAAAGACGCCATACGCCTGCGGAAAGGCACGGCATGCGCGCTTATGTCGCATCTCGTTTCCCACTGCGGCGCACGCGTGCCCAGCCGTACAGCAGTCCGAAAAGCATCACCAGGAATGGCATCAGCAGAATGTCGATCAACTTGATGCGGTTGCCCAGCATGTCGATTTCGGCATCCAGTTGATGCTGCACGTCGCGCAATTGCCGGCGTATCGCCAGCTTGCGGCGCAAGGTCGCTTGCAGTTGCTGCTTGATCCGGGCATCGGGCGTGACTGCCTTGCCCTTCTCCGGCTGCAGTCGAGTCAACTCCTGTTCGGTTGCCGCCAGTTCGTCCTGCAGTTCTTCCTCGCGGCTGCGGAACTTTGCGTCGGCTGCGCGGCGCAGGGCCTGCACCCGGGTGAACGGACGCTGCGAAATGGCCCGCCCACGGATCGATAGCAGAGCCGATGTGCCGGCCAGGTTGTCGAGGATATTGGCCGCAAAATCGCCGTTGTTGGCAAATGCGCTCAGCAGGTACTCACCCAGAAAGGGCGTGCGGCGCACCCACAGGCGATTGGACAGCAGGTCGGTATCGGCCACCAGGATGATCTGGCCTGGGCGAGTCATCCGCGCAATGTGCCCAGGATCGTTGCGACCGGGAAACGCGCTGCGAAACTGCCCACGCAGACGCGCAGCAATCACGTAGTGTTCGCCGGTCGGTTTGTAATCCGTGTACAGCTGTGTTGGATCACTTGCATCACGCACCCGTTTCTTCGGCGTGGGCATGGCTTCCCCGCTGCTCTGCAGCAGCGGAACCAGGCGTGAATCGGTATTGCGGGCAAGCTCGAAATAGCCGCTGGTGGAGACGTCGATGTTCTGCAGGCTAGCGGTAATCACATCGTCGTGATTGAGATCCTGCGAACCCAGTCCAAGGACCGCAAAGTCGCGCACCGGGGATGTGTTGTCACCGAGGCTGATCGACATCGCCAGTGTGCGGTCCAGCAGGACGAGGTCGGGCCGATACACCACGCCCCAGGCCTTGAAAAGAAGCGGGAGATCCGAGCTGGTCCCGGACTCGCCCCCTGGCAGCGTACCGGTCGGGAGCGTGGCCATCTCGGCATCGGGATCGACATACACCACCAGGTGCCCACCGTGCATCACGTACTGATCGATGGCGTAACGCTCGTCCTCGCTCAGGCCTCGCGGATGCACCAGCATCAGCACGTCGAGCCGGGACGTGATCAGCGTCGGGTTGTCCGGGTCGAGCATCTGCACCTTGAACAACTGGTGCAACTGCCGCATGACCGCCCATGGCGGTGTGCCGTCGACCGGATTGCCGTCGATGGGCAAGGTGCTGACGATGCCGACGACCGGCTTGCGCGGTGCGTCCAGTTCGTAGATCAGGCGGGCGACGTTGTATTCGAGAAAGGACTCCTGTCCGGGGTCGAAGAAAGGTATCGACAGCGTCCTGCCGTCACTGGTACGTCCGGCCAGTCCGAAGAACACCCTTTCGCCGTTGCTGCCCCCGGGCATTGCGGTCAGCCCGGCGCCGAGCGCGCGGTCCTCGTCGTCCGAATACGGAACCGGGTCGACCACGGAAAGGTGCAGGCGACCCTGTGCCCGCGTGACCATTTCCTGCAGCAATTCGCGCACGCGTTGCTCGTAGCTGCGCAGTTGCGGCAGGTCGCGTGTGGCGTGATGCGAGAAATACAACGTCAGGTCGAGTGGCTTGTGCAGGTGAGCGAGTATCTGGCGGGTACCGGGAGACAGGCTGTAAAGGTGGTCGGAAGTCAGGTCGATGCGAGCACCGCGCACCCATAGCGAGGACGCCATCACCAGGGCGACGAAAACGGTAGCGATCGCCAGCAGCGACAGCCGCAGAAGGAACGAACGGCGGACCAGTCGCGCCACCTCAGTCCTCCCGCTTCAGTTTCAGTATCACCACGCCGGCGGTCAGCCAGGCGATGGTCGAGAGCATGAAATAGAGTACGTCGCGCAAATCAAGCACACCACGCGAGATGGCGCTGAAGTGATGCAGGATGCTGAGATCGGAGACCGCGCTTGCCAACTCGCCGAACAGCAGCCCGGCCAGCAGGTCATGCAGCGAAGGGAGCCCGGCCATCACCAGCGCAAGGCACACCGCCACCGTCAGGATGAAGGCGACGACCTGATTGCGCGTGATCGCGGTAATACAGCAGCCGATGGCTATGAAGTTGCCTGCCATCAGCAGGCTTCCCAGGTAGCCCGCAAGAATCACCCCGTTGTCCGGATTGCCCAGGTAATTGACCGTGAGCCACAGGGGGAAGGTCAGCGCCAGGGCAAGTGCCACAAACACCCATGCGCCCAGGAACTTGCCCAGCATGGCCTGCGTCAGGGTGACCGGAAGCGTGAACAGCAGTTCCAGCGTGCCGCTCTTTCGCTCCTCGGCCCACAAGCGCATGGTCAGGGCCGGTGCGAAGATCAGGTACAGCCAGGGATGAAATTCGAAGAACGGCTGGAGATCGGCGAGGCCCCGTTCGTAGAAATCACCCACGTAGAAGGTCAGGCCGTTGGCAAGCAGCAGGAAGATGACCAGGAAGACATAGGCCAGGGGCGTGACGAAATAGCTTCGCAGTTCGCGCCGCATGATGGCGAAAACCGCGCTCATGCCGGCAGGCCTGTTGCGCTGCTGGTCATGCTGCGAAACACTTCTTCCAGACGTCCGCGCTCGAGCTGGATCTCGGTCACTTTCAGCCCCTGCGTCGCGAGCAGTTCCTGGACCTCACCGAAGATATCCGCACCGGGCTGCGGTACCACAGTGACGCGGCCGTCCAGTGGATCGACTTCCACAGCCACCACACCCTGCATCCTCTCCAGCATGGCCCTCGCCACGCCAGCCCCGGGTGCACTGAACGACACAGCGCCGTGGTAACGCGAGCGCTCCTCCAGTTCCGCCGGCGTGGCATCGGCCAGCAGCTTGCCGCGGGCCAGGATCAGCACACGATTGCACAAGGCGTGCACTTCCTCGAGCAGATGAGTGGAGATCAGGATGGTCCGCTTGCGCGCCATGGCATCAATCAGCGCACGCACATCGCGTTTCTGGTTGGGGTCGAGGCCGTCGGTCGGCTCGTCGAGCATCAGTACCGGCGGCTCGTGCAGAATCGCGCGCGCCAGACCGACCCGGCGCCGGAACCCCTTGGACAGGGTGTCTATAGGTGCATCGATCACTTCGCCCAGATCCAGTTGGCTGACGGCGGCATCGACCTGGCGATGCATGTCGCCGTGTTGCAGGCCGCGGACCTTGGCGACGAAATACAGGAATTCGTGCACCGTCAGTTCGCCGTAACTGGGCGCGCCTTCCGGAAGGTAGCCAAGCAACCGCTTTGCAGCGAGTGGCTCGCGACGCACGTCGTGCCCGCATATCCTCGCAGTGCCGGAAGTGGCCGCGATGAAACCGCTGATCATGCGCATCACGGTGGTCTTGCCCGCCCCGTTGGGGCCCAGCAACCCGACGACCTGCCCGGGTTCGGCACGAAAGGAAAGATCATCCACTGCCGTAAGCCGGCCGTATCTGCGCGTGAGTTGTTCGGCTTCGATCATCGAGAAGCGACGGGCTCGTCATCTACACCTGGGCAATGTACCCGCATTGGCGCTGCAGGAACACATCTGCACGCACGCGGCCAGGGACGGATGCAACTTCGTCAAATGCAACGGGCCCTTCCGATCGGAAGGGCCCGTTGCGTGCGCCATGGACGCTCGCTGTCAGGGAGCGCTGGATGCAGCAGCGACCGGGGCTGTGCCCGCAGCGGCAGGCGCACTTGCAGACGAGGCAGGCATGGCACTGGATGCCGGTGCCGGCGCGCTGCTGGCCGCTGCAGCGGCTAGCTGTTCGGGCGTCTCGGCCGGTGCGTTGATCACCGGCAGGAACACATCGAAGGTCTGCTCGTCGTAGAGCACTTCACTGCCATCCGGACGCGTCGACTGATAGGCCACCATCTGCTTGTTGTAGAACGGCATGTTGATGGTGTCGGTCGTGTATCCGTGCGTGGCGGCGTAGGCCTGCAGCTTCATGCGGGTAAGGCGGACGCCCGACGGGCTGCCGTTCCAGCTGGCTTCCAGCGCACGCCCACCGAAAGCCAGCATGCCACGCACGCTCTTGTTGATGATCAGGTGACCGTACGCATCACGGGTTCCGGGCTGCGGCCCGGTGTTGTCGCTACCCTTGCCCTTGCCCTTGGCCTTGGCCTTGGATGCCAGCTTCGCGGCAGCGGCCGGTTCGGCACTGGAGCTTGCGCTGGCGGTTTCTGCCGGCGCGCTGCTGGCCGCTTCGGCCGGGTTCAGCGTGGGCTGGACCGGGACCGTCAAGGTGTAGTCCTTGCCGTCGATCTTCAGCGTGCTGGTATTGATCGGGTAGGCCACGTCGAAGCTGTATCCGCTCTCACCGTAACTGTGGGTAATCACGATGCGCGGCCCAGCAGGGCTGACGCCCAGCTTCTTCATGGTGGCCTGCAGCTCGGACACCGCCGTGGCTTCGGCGAAATCGATCTCGGTCTGATTCAGCTTGGCGTGTTCGCTGATGTACAGCACCGGCTGCTGGGGCGTATCGACCAGCTTCGGATCGAGATCGTCATAGACGATGTTCGGCACCGAGGCCAGCATGGTCTGCACGTTGTCCAGGCTGTAACGGACCAGCGAATCGGGGTTGCCGTGGATATACAGGTTCGAATACCGGTTGATCAGGTTCCAGCCGTAATCGACGTCGTAGCTCCAGGTAACCTTGACCAGGCGCTGCCCGCGACCGGCACGCTCCATGTCGATGACGAAGCGCTTGTTGTGCCCTGGCCAGTCGTTCTGGACCTTCCACTCGATGCGCCCGGAACCCTGCTCCGAGATGTTGGCGAAGCCGGGCTTGGCCGATACGATTTCCAGGCTGCCCTTGCCGACCTTGGGTACCTTGCTGTCCCAGCTGATCACGGCTCCGGGACCGTAGGCCTTGCCGGACAGTTCGTACTTCAGGCTCGGATCGTACACGCGCAGCACTGCGTATTGATCGAACACGCGGAAATTGTTGAAGACATCGTAGACATCACGAATGTCCTTGCTGATCATGGTGCTGCGCTGGATATGTCCGCTGCTCGGCATCAGGATGCCAACCACGATGGCAAGCACGGCAACGATGCCCAGGGCGGTGAGGAACTCTAGAACACGCGTCATTCGACAAGTCTCCGAACGTGAAACCGGTGTGCACCTGCCCGGCCTCACCGGTACAGGCGCTCCCCTGAAATTGCGGCGCGCCGATCCCGAGGTGCGACACCGAAGTCCCCGATGTTACTGGTTCAGGCATCGTCGGGCTAGGGGCAGACCCCAAATTCCCTCCGCGCCGCGGTTTGCCGATCAGACAATCCCCAGTTCCAGGGCCTTGAGAACGGCTCGCGTACGGTCCCGTACGCCCAGCTTGGACAGAATGTTGGACACATGGTTTTTCACGGTGCCCTCGGCCACCCGCAAGGAGTTGGCGATTTCCTTGTTGCTGTAGCCTCCCGCCAGCAGGCGCAGGATTTCCGTCTCACGCTCGGTGAGAGGGTCCGGCTGATCGAGACTCGTGAATGCATTCTGGATCCTGCCGGCACCGGCCTTGAGCCGCTGCGTCACCGCCGGGGCCACCAGCGAACCGCCGGCAGCCACCGTGCGCACCGCCTCGACCAGTTGCTCGAGCGACACATCCTTGAGCAGATAGCCGCGAGCTCCCGCCTTCAGGCCCGCCAGCACCAGTTGGTCGTCATCGAACGTGGTGAGGATCACGGTCGGAGGCAGATCGTTGCTGGCCGACAGTTTCTGCAGCACGTCTATGCCCGACATCTTCGGCATGCGCAGGTCCAGCAGGACCACATCCGGCCGGACACGGGGAATCTGTTCGACGGCCTCGGCCCCGTCGGCACACTCGGCAACGACCTTGACGTCATCGGCCAGATCCAGAAGCGAACGAATGCCCTGCCTCACCAGGGTCTGGTCATCAACCAGGCAAACTGAAATCATGGCTAGTCCTCATGCTGCCGGAAAGTCAGGGAGGGTCCTTCAGGTCGAACCGCCGGATGCCGGCGCCGCCAACGCCCCTGACAGGCCCGGAGTCGGCCCCAGCGGCAACCAGGCATGCAGGCGAAACCCATGCGACTGCGCCTGGGGAATCTCCAGCCGGCCGCCGACCTCGGCCAGCCGCTCGCGCATGCCGGTCAGGCCATTGCCCGGCCGAAGGTGCCGCACGCCGCGTCCATCGTCGCGCGCATCCAGGTCCAGGCCACCGTCCGCACTGCGCTCGATGCGCAACCAGAGATTGCGCGCCTGGGCGTGGCGCACGGCATTGGTCAGCACCTCCTGCACCCAGCGCAGCAACACCTGGGCACGCTGAGGATCCTCGACGGAAAAACGCGCCGGCATGTGCAGGTGCACGCGCAGCCCCGGTACACCCTCTACGAGGCCGTGGATAGCCTGGGTCAGATCCAGTTCCGCGTCCTGCCGGAGTTCGCTCACGACTTCGCGTACATCGCCCAGCAATTGCTTGGCCGTGGCCTGCGCCTTACGCACGTGTTCGGCGGCAGGCGATTGCGCAAGATGACTGGCCACTTCGAGGTTCAGGGTCAGGGCCGTCAAATGATGGCCGACCAGGTCGTGCAGCTCGCGCGAGATGCGCATGCGTTCGGCAATCCGGCTCGATTCGGCAAGCAGCGCGCGGGTCGCGCGCAGTTCGGCGTTCAACTGACGCAACTGTTCGCGTTCCTCGGCCTGCTGGCTGGCCACCAGCGATGCGACGAACGCCAGTACCGAGATCCCGAGGTAGACACTGGACTGGAGGAAGGCCTCGGCCACGCTGTGGTGGTATTCGGGCCAGTGCGAAAACACCATGACCAGGCTCAGGTTTTGCAGCACCATCCAAGTCACACCCATCCACAGCGGCAACTGCCAGGGCAGCACCACCGAAATGACGACCATGAGCATGGCCGACAGGCCGCTGTGGCTGACCCAGCCGATCAGTATCGAACAAGCCGTCATGACGGCCAGGCCAAGCAGCTTCAGCATCCAGTAGCGACGTGAACCCAGCTTGCCGGTCAGCAGCCAGTACATGATGCCGAACAGCACGTAACACCCGGCCCACACCAGCCAGGCCGTGTTGGGGCGCTGCAGCATGTCCAGACGCTGGTGAGCCCAGGTCGTCACCAGCGGCGTGCCCACCGACAGGTAGGTGAACAGCCCGGCGTAGCGCAGCAGGCGCGTATGATTGAGGCGATGGCCGAACATGCCCTGCATCATAGATGCCCACAAGCGATGTGCAATCGGTCCGAAGTCATGATCGCAAGGATGGATTGCGCACGTGCATCACGTCACCGGGCCGGCTTCCATGCGATAATCCCCCCTCGCGGCAGTCCTTCTCTGCCCGGCTTCAGGGCGACCCGTCCAGGGTATCGCCTGCTTCATCCCTGCACCCCGCGGGCACCGGAAATGCAAACGGAGCTGCCATGATTCTGGCCATCCGAGACGTGCTGGAAAACGACCTGGACGCCGTATTGGCGGTGAACAACACCGCCGGCGAAGGCATCCTGACGATGAACAAGGCGCAACTGGGCCATTTCTTCGCCATGGCCGACTATTTCCGCGTCGCCGAGGTGGACGGTCATCTGGCGGGGTTTCTCATCGCCGTCCGCGAGCATGCCGACCACGACAGCCCCAACTTCCTGTGGTTTCGCGACCACTTCGAACAGTTCCTGTACATCGACCGCATCGTGATTGCCCGCGACAACCGTCGCCACGGCCTTGGCCGCGTGTTCTACAGCGACGTGCAAAGCTATGCCGAGGTCCGCGTACCGCAACTGGCCTGCGAGGTATTCCTGGAACCGCGTGACGATGCCACGGTGCTGTTCCACGGCAGCTTCGGCTTTCATGAAGTCGGCCAGCAGCGCATGCCAGGCAACGATCGCCCGGTCAGCCTGTTGTGCAAGGAACTTTGCAGCTACCCCTACGTGCGCCAGCGGTATCTGGAACAGGGCGGACTGCCCGACACGCCCTGGCTGCAGGAGCGGCAGCGTCAGGGCACGGCTGAAGCGGGGAATTCGAACAAGGACAAACCACCCGCATGAACGCCGCCGACAATCCCACAGAAGCCGCCTGCGACCTTCGTTTCGGCCAGGTCGGCATGGCCTGCGTGCGCGTGCGACGGGCCGATGCCGCCGCAGTGTGCGCCAATCTCGAACAACGGGTGCGGGCCGCGCCACAGTTGTTCGAACGTACCGCTGTGGTGCTGGACCTGAGCCACCTGTCACAACTGCCCGACGACGGCACGGTCGACGCCCTGCTGGAAGCGGTTCGCACCGCCGGCATGCTGCCTGCCGGCCTGGCCTACGGCACCCGCGATACCGAGGCGCTGGCCGCGCGCATGAACGTGCCGCTGATTGCCCGGTTTCGCGAGGCCTACGAGCGCGCCGGCGCGCCTGCGGCCAAGGATGCACCGGGGGACTCGGCGAAGGCGGAAATCCCCGCCGCACCCGGGACCCAGCACCTGCAACCGCAGCGCACGCACCTGCACGACGGCCCCGTCCGTTCCGGCCAGCAGGTGTATGCCCGCGACTGCGACCTGATCGTGCACGGCACAGTCGCCAATGCCGCCGAAGCGATCGCCGACGGCTGCATCCACATCTACGGCACGCTGCGCGGCCGCGCCCTGGCGGGAGCACAGGGCGATGCACAAGCGCGCATCTACTGCACGGATTTTCGCGCCGAACTGATATCCATTGCCGGCCAGTACCGGGTTTTCGAGGATCTGCCCCGCAAACTGGCCGGCAAGCCCGTGATGTGCCGGCTGGAAGGCGAAAAACTGCACATCGACCCCATGTAAGCTTTCCTGCAACCGACCGACGGGCACGGCCCGATGGAGATTCCACCTTGACAGAAATCATCGTAGTCACTTCCGGCAAGGGCGGCGTGGGCAAGACCACGACCAGCGCCTCGCTGGCCACCGGCCTGGCGCAACGCGGCAAGAAGGTTGCCGTGATCGATTTCGACGTCGGCCTGCGCAATCTCGACCTGATCATGGGCTGCGAGCGGCGCGTGGTGTATGACTTCATCAACGTCATCCAGGGCGAGGCCTCGCTCAAGCAGGCGTTGATCCGCGACAAGCGCCTGGACAACCTCTACGTTCTGGCCGCATCGCAGACCCGCGACAAGGATGCACTGAACCAGGAAGGTGTGGAAAAGGTACTCGACGACCTGGAACAGAACGATTTCGACTATGTCGTATGCGACTCGCCCGCCGGCATCGAGAAGGGCGCGCACCTGGCCATGTATTTCGCCGACCATGCGGTGGTGGTGGTCAATCCCGAAGTATCCTCGGTACGCGACTCCGATCGCATCCTCGGCCTGCTGGCCAGCAAGACCCGTCGCGCCGAGAACGGCAACGGCGAAGTGCGCCAGCACCTGCTGCTCAGCCGTTACCACCCGGTCCGCGTGGCGGCTGGCGAAATGCTCAGCGTGACCGATGTCGAAGAAATCCTCGGCCTTTCCGTGGTCGGCGTGATTCCCGAGTCGGAACAGGTCCTGGCCGCCTCCAATGCCGGCGTGCCGGTGATTCTCGACGAGGCATCCGCCGCCGGCCAGGCCTATCTCGATACCGTCGCGCGCATCCTCGGCGAAGAACGACCGCTTCGCTTCCTCGACGCCCCGCGCAAGGGCATCCTCAAGCGCATGTTCGGAGGCTGACCATGGGCATTCTCGATTTCCTGCGCAACAAGCCGGCACCCTCCGCCAACATTGCCCGCGAGCGCCTGCGCATCATCGTCGCGCAGGAACGCAGCACCCGTGGCGGTCCCGACTACCTGCCGTTGCTGCGCAGCGAGCTGCTGGAAGTGATCCGCAAATACGTGCATGTCGAGCCGGATGCGGTCAACGTGAGCCTGGAATCGGACAGCGGTCACGACGTGCTGGAGCTGTCGGTCGCCCTGCCCGAGTCGGAACGTGGCCACGGCTGAGATCACCGATCCACCGGCCGCGACACCGGTGCTGCGTGTGCGCGACATTGCCTTCGTGGACGCATGCACATTGCTCGACACCCACGGTCTTCGCATCGCACTGGTAGCGGACGACGCGGACATTCCCGGCAGCTACTGGGGTGCGCCCGAAGCGGGGCTGGTCGGTGCGTGCGTGTACGTGCGCGGTGACACCCCGGTCCACTCGATGCTGCACGAAGCCTGCCACCTGATCGTGATGCCCCCCGACCGCAGGCTGGCGGTACATACCGATGCCAGTGACTCGATCGACGAGGAAGACGCCGCCTGCTACCTGCAGATCCTGCTCGCTGATCGGCTTCCCGGCGTCGGACGACACCGGCTGATGCGCGACATGGATGCCTGGGGCTACAGTTTCCGCCTGGGCAGTACACGCGCATGGTTCGAACGCGATGCCGAAAACGCCTGCGCGTGGCTGTCCGAACGCGGTCTGCTGCCCGACTGACGATCTCACCTCAGGACGCTTTCTCCTGACGCACATGCGGTGCCAGGCTGGTCAGGAAATCGGCCTTGCCCAGCGGCACGCCCAGCTTGCGCAGGATTGCGTACGCCGTGGTGACATGAAAATAGAGGTTCGGCATCAGGTAATCGTTGACATACCGAAGGCCCGGCAACTCGCAATAGCGCCCCGGACCAAGCCCGACACGCTTGATCTCCTCAAGCTTGGCGTCACCGGCCTTGATGGCCTGTACGCGAGCCCGGGTGTCACGGATATGCGCACGGGCCTGCTCCAGCGAGTTCACTTCGCGCGGAAGGTTTTCCACCGCCTGTCCTGCACACCATTGCGAAAAACCCCTGGGCTGGTTGCAGGCAAAGGCGATCTGGCTACCAAACGGGAACATGTCCGGCGCGAGCCGCTCCTCCAGCACCGGGGTGAAATCGTCGAAATGCTTTTCCCCGCAATCGACGATGTGCGCCAGCGTGTCCAGGCGCGTGATGAATATGCGACCGATCTCGGTGACCAGTTTGTCGGGCATGAATGTACTCCGGCTGTCAGGGCCAAGGCACCCGTTCGGGACGCCGCGCATCAGCGTGAGCTTCAGCTTCCCCCAAGTCAATACACGGTCACGCCAGATGGTCGCTGCCAGTCACGCACTGGCACCCACGCTGTCCTGCGTGCGTGAAAACCGCACCCATGCGGCAAGTCCCGCCAGGACAAGTACCAGCGCACCCAGCGCCAGCGCCAGCATGTGGCTGGACAGCAGCGGGGAAAGCACACCGGCCACCGCTGCATTGATCAACAGACTGACAAAGGCCTGCAAGGAAGCCACGGCACCACGGCGCTGCGGGAAACGGTCGAGCAGCAGCAGGGTGAGCGTCGGAAAAGCCAGTTGCACACCCACCCCCTGCACCAGCAGGGGAAACACAGACCAGGGCACCATGGCATGCGGCAATGCGAGCGCCAATGCCACGTGCGCGATACCCGCGACGACCATCAGGACATAGGCCAGCCCCAGCGTGCGCAGGGTGCTCACGTGACCGGCGAGGCGACCCGAAAGTGCGCTGCCCATCATGAGACCGGCAACCACGGGGATGAACAGCCAGGGAAAGGCGTCCACGCCCAGTCCGAGCTGATGCCTGACGATCTCTGGTGCCGATGCGATGTACAGGAAAAGGCTGCTGAAATTGACCGTGGCGACCAGGGCCAGCAACCAGAATCCCCGGTCACGTGAAATGGCGCGGTATCCGGCCAGCAGCGAGCGCGGCGCGAGCGACGAGCGGGCATGCGCCGGATGCGATTCGACCAGCAGCAGCGCACAGGCCAGGGCCAACAGCCAGGCGAAGGCAGCCAGGAACCAGAAAATGCCGCGCCAGCCGGTCGTGCCCAGCAAGACAGCGCCGATCATCGGCGCGATGGCCGGCGCAATGCTGAAGATGAGCAACGCACGCGCCAGCAGGCGTTGCGCCGCCGCACCCTGCAGACGATCACGCACCATCGCCCGCCCCACCACCATGCCGGCACCGCCGCACAAACCCTGCGCTGCGCGAAACACAAGCAGCACAACGTAGGAATCGGCCAGCGCCGCACCCATGGATGCCAGGCCGTAGCACACCATGCCCAGCACGATCACCGGCTTGCGCCCGATGGCATCGGAAACCGGGCCATGCAGCAGGCTCATCGCCGCATAGGCCAGCAGATAGACGCTTACCGTCTGCTGCATCGATCCGGCGCCGACACCGAACTCCGAGGCCATGCGCTCGAATGCCGGGAACAGGGCATCGATCGAGAATGGGCCGATCATCGACAGCGCGGCCAGCAGTGTCGCCAGCACACCGTATCGCCGGGAATGATTGCGTGACATGGGGTTTCCGTGAAGGACCCGTCATTGTAGTCATACGCCACGGTGATCGAGGATGACGTGACTGCAAATCGCCGTTACCATCGGAACACCGGAGCGGCTGCGAGCCGACCGGCGGGAGATGGCATGCCTCCCGTCCGCACGGACGAACCGCCCCCGGGCCGATGATGCCTGCAAGGTTGACCCCAGTGCCTTGGCGCACCGGGGTCGTGTACGCATGCAGGATCACCTTCCGAAGGAGCACCCATGGGCATCACCGCTGTTTTCGCCATCGCCTTCGGCGCCGGTCTCGGTGCCTTGCTGCGCTGGTGGCTGGGCATGCTGTTCAACCCGGTCTTCCCCACCCTTCCCCTCGGCACCCTGGTCGCCAACCTGCTGGGCGGACTGCTGATGGGCATGGCCATCGGTGCCTTTGCCCATTACCGCGCCATGCCGGCCGAGGTGCAGTTGATGATCGGCACCGGCTTTCTCGGCGGCCTGACCACATTCTCGACCTTCTCCGCCGAGGCCACCACCTTGCTGCTGCGTCAGCAGTATTGGTGGTTCGCCGGACACATCGCCGTGCATGTGATCGGATCGATCGGCATGACCCTGCTCGGCATGGCCTTGATTCGCGCCCTGTTGCGCGCTTGAATGGAGATCCATCGCATGCAAGCCCTCGAAACCATGCACCTGCAAGGTGTAAACCTGCGTTTCTACATGCACAACAATGCCAAGCACCACGGCAAGCTGCTCTACGAGTGGCTGCTCGAACAGGCGCGTGACCAGGGGCTGGCCGGCGGATCGGCCTTTCGGGCCATCGCCGGCTTCGGCCGTCACGGCGTGTTGCATGAAGAAGCCTTCTTCGATCTCGCCGGCGACCTGCCGGTACGGGTCGAATTCGTGCTGCGCGAACAGGAGGCCGAACAATTGCTCGACGCCGTGCGCCATGCCGGGGTATCCCTGGTGTACACGCAATCGCCCGTGGACATCGGCGTGCTGGGAGACAAGGCCTGACGACCGGAGCCAGGGCAGAACGGCATCAAGGACAAACCGGAAGGATTGACACGTGAACGAAGATTCACTCAAGGCCCGTGCCATCGAGCTGCTCGCCAGGGCCGGCATCGAAGTCGACGGCCCTGCCACCACCGACATCCGGGTACACGATCCACGCCTGTATGCCCGCGTCTTTGCGCATGGCTCGCTGGGCCTGGGCGAAGCCTACATGGAGGGATGGTGGGACGCGGTGGACCTGCCCGGCTTCTTCACCCGTGTCCTGCGCGCGCAGCTGGACCGTGACCTCAAAACCCTCGACACCCTGATCGCCCACCTGAAGGCGCGTTTCATCAACCTGCAACGCGGGGAACACGCTTTCGAGATCGGCAAGGCGCACTATGACCGTGGCAACGACCTGTTCAACGCCATGCTCGGCAAGCGGCTGGTGTATTCGTGCGGCTACTGGGCCCAGGCCGACAACCTTGATGACGCGCAAGAGGCCAAGCTGGACCTGGTCTGCCGCAAGCTCCGGCTCGAACCGGGCATGCGCGTACTGGACATCGGCTGTGGCTGGGGGGAGGCGCTCAAATACGCCGCCGAGCGTTACGGAGTCTCCGGCGTGGGCATCACCGTGTCGCAGGAACAGGCCGAATACGCACGCAGGCTGTGCGAGGGCCTGCCCATCGAAATCCGTCTGCAGGACTACCACGACGTCGACGAGGTGTTCGACGCGGTGTATTCAATCGGCATGTTCGAACATGTCGGCGGCAAGAACTATCGCGCCTACTTCGAGACGGTACGCCGCTGCCTGAAGCCTGACGGCCTTTCCGTGCTGCATTGCATCGGCAGCAACGGGGCACCGGCGCAGCCCGATCCATGGATCGAGAAATACATCTTCCCCAATTCCATGATTCCGGCAGCCAGCCAGGTCACCGCCGCGCTGGAAGACCTGTTCGTGGTCGAGGACTGGCACAACTTCGGCGCCGACTACGACCGCACCCTGATGGCCTGGATGGCCAACTTCGAGGCCGCCTGGCCCGAGCTTTCCAGGCAGTACGACGAGACCTTCCACCGCATGTGGATCTTCTACCTGGCCACCTCGGCAGCGGTGTTTCGCTCGCGCCGCGACCAGTTGTGGCAGCTCACGCTGAGTCCGGAAGGCGTACCCGGCGGATACCGCGTACCGCGCTGAGGACACCCGTGGCGGACCGTGCCCCACCGACCGCCTGCATGTGCCTCCGATCGGCTAAAGTAGCCTGGACTCTCACGCCATGGACGCACCCATGAAGCTGTTCCGACGCCTGGCCCGCTCGGCCATCCTGGCCCTGGGCCTGCTGGCCCTGCCGGCGCTTGCGAGCCCTGCACTCTGGGTAGCCCACAATGGGCAAAGCACGCTCTATCTGTTCGGCACCGTGCACCTGCTGCCCGGCCATACCGAGTGGCGTTCCATGGCACTGGAAAAGGCACTCGCACGCAGCGGTACGCTGTACATCGAGATCACCGACGACAGTCCCGCCCACATGCAGGGACTGGTGCTGAAATACGGGGTGGATTTCCAGCACACGCTGTCCAGCCAGCTCGATGCAGCCGACCGACAACGCCTCAAGCAGGCAGTGGCCGATGCCGACCCGCCCGGAGGTATGGCGGTTCTGGAACACATGCGTCCATGGCTGGCCGGCCTCACCCTCACGGTTGCACCCCTGCTCAAGGCCGGCATCGATCCAGACAGCGGGGTCGACAAGCAGCTCAAGAAACAGTTCCAGACGGCCGGGAAACCCGTCAAGGGACTGGAAACCTCCGAGCAGCAGATCCGCTTCTTTGCCAACATGCCACATCCTCTGCAACTGAAGTTTCTGCATGGCGTGCTCAAGGACTATGCCAGTGTTCGCAAGGATCTGGCGCAATTGGTCACCGCCTGGGAAAAGGGTGAGGTGAGCGCCATCGCCCGCCTGGCCGACCTCAAGATGCGCAAGCAATCCCCTGCCCTCTACCGGCGGCTGATCGTCGAGCGCAACCGGCGCTGGGGCGTGCAACTGAAGAAGGTCATGCAAACGCCGGGAGTCTATTTCGTCGCCGTGGGTGCGGCGCACCTTGCAGGCCCCGACAGCGTGCAGAAACAGCTGGCCACCGAAGGCATCGACTCGCAACGCATCCAGTGACCGATGCCACACAATCCCTGTTTCACGCACACGCGCATGATTCAACCCGACCCTGACAGCCACACATGAACCTGCAACCGAACCACGAACAGATCCCGCTCAGGGAATACGCCGAACGCGCCTACCTCGACTACTCGATGTACGTGGTGCTGGACCGCGCCCTTCCGTTCATCGGCGACGGGCTCAAGCCGGTGCAGCGCCGCATCGTCTATGCCATGAGCGAACTGGGCCTGGCCGCCGGCGCCAAACCGAAGAAGTCCGCGCGCACCGTCGGCGACGTGATCGGCAAGTTCCACCCGCACGGCGACTCGGCCTGCTACGAAGCCATGGTGCTGATGGCGCAGCCGTTCTCGTACCGCTATCCGCTGATCGACGGCCAGGGCAACTTCGGCTCGCCCGACGACCCCAGAAGCTTCGCGGCAATGCGCTACACCGAGTCCAAGCTGCACCCGATCGCCGAGGTACTGCTGGCCGAGCTGGGCCAGGGCACGGTGGACTGGTCGCCGAACTTCGATGGCACGCTGGAAGAGCCGTCCTGGCTGCCCGCTCGCCTGCCTCACGTGCTGCTCAACGGTTCGACCGGCATTGCCGTGGGCATGGCCACCGACATCCCGCCGCACAACCTGCGCGAAATCGCCACCGCCACCATCCGCCTGCTCGAGCACCCCGGCAGCACCGTTGCCGAACTGTGCGAGCACGTGCGGGGGCCGGATTACCCCACGGCAGCCGAGATCATCACGCCACACGAGGACCTGCTCGAACTGTACGAGAAAGGTACCGGCTCGGTGCGCGCACGTGCCGTGTACGCCGTCGAGAACGGCAACGTGGTCATCCATGCGCTGCCGCACCAGGTCAGTCCGTCGAAAGTGCTTGAACAGATCGCTGCACAGATGCGGGCGAAGAAACTGCCGATGCTCGAAGACCTGCGCGACGAATCCGACCACGAAAGCCCGGTCCGCCTGGTGCTGGTACCACGCTCCAGCCGCGTGGATACCGAAGCCATGATGCAGCACCTGTTCGCCACCACCGACCTGGAAAAAAGCTACCGCGCCAATCTCAACATGATCGGCCTGGATGGACGTCCGCAGGTCAAGAACCTCAGGACCATCCTCGGTGAATGGCTGAAGTTCCGTACCGCCACGGTGACACGCCGCCTGCAGCATCGCCTGACAAAGGTCGAGCGCCGCCTGCATCTGCTCGAGGGCCTGCGCATCGCCTTCCTCAATATCGACGAGGTGATCCGCATCGTCCGCAGCGAGGACGAACCCGGGCCGGTGCTGATGCGGCGATTCAAGCTCAGCCAGGAGCAGGCTGACTACATCCTCGAGACCCGGCTGCGGCAGCTGGCGCGACTGGAGGAGATGAAGATCAACGCCGAGGCCGACAAGCTGGAAGAGGAACGCGCGCGCATCGAAGTGCTGCTGAAATCCCCGACCAAGCTCAAGCGCCTGATCCGCGAAGAAATCACGGCCGATGCCGAGAAGTTCGGCGATGCGCGCCGTTCACCACTGGTCGAACGCGAGGTCGCCCAGGCGCTGGACGAGACCGACCTCGTTGCCGCCGAACCGATCACCGTGGTGCTGTCGAAAAAGGGCTGGGTACGCGCAGCCAAGGGCCATGATGTCGATGCCGAAGGCCTCAACTATCGCGAGGGCGATGCCCTGGCCGCCTATGCCCTCGCGCGCACCAATCAGCACATTGCCTTTATCGACTCCACCGGACGCAGCTACTCCACGCCCGGCCATACCCTGCCCTCCGCCCGCGGTAACGGCGACCCGCTGACAGGGCGCTTCAGCCCGCCTGCCGGGGCGCGCTTCGACGCCGTGGCCAGCGGCGGCAACGATACGCGACTGGTGCTGGTCTCCGATTACGGCTACGGGTTTGTCACCCGCTTCGCTTCCCTGCTGTCGAACAAAAAATCCGGCAAGCAACTGATCAGCCTGCCCGGGGATGCACATGTGCTGCCCCCGGCAGCCACCGCGGAACCGGCGCGCGACCGGATCGTGGTCGCCACCACCGCCGGGCACCTGCTGATGTTTTCCGTGGCCGAACTGCCCGAGCTGGAGCGCGGCAAGGGCAACAAGCTCATCAGCATCCCGAAAGCCCGGCTGGAAAGCGGTGAAGAACGCCTCGCAGGCGTGGCCGTCGTGGCCGAGGGCAGCGGGGAGGTGACCCTGTTCGCGGGCCAGCGCAAGCTGATCCTGAAGTGGGCCGACCTGGTCGAATACGGTGGCAACCGCGCCTCGCGCGGCGGCCTTCTTCCACGCGGCTTCCGTCGCGTGGACAGCATTCGCACCAGCGGCTGAGCGTGCATTGGCCCGCCCATTGCCACAGGGTCAGGCACCGGTTTCCTGCGACCTGGCCAACGTGCGGCTGCCCTGCCACAGGAAAAGGAACGGGATCAGGTAGATCACCACGTTGCCCACCACGTTGCCACGTACCCCGGAACCGGCCAGAGTGTACGGACCGCCAAAGGCTTCCGCGGTGCACCATACGGCGATGGAATACAGCACACCAAACGCCAGCACCGGGCGCAGTCCCTTGCCGCCGAGCAGGCCGAGAGCGATCACCGTCTCGGCCAGCGCCGTCAGCACGGCGACCGGCACCGGACCGACCGTGTGGATGATCGCGGCCACCAGGCCGAGCCAGACGGCCACCCAGTGCGGCTGCCCGGCAATCACCGAGGTGATCTGGCTTGTGAAGTGCAGCAGGAAACCCGGCAACCACTTGAGCACCGCATCGAACAGCCACAGCAGACCGAAGGCAATGCGACCCACCTTCCACCATCGCAGGTCCGGTGTCCGCACCGGTTGCCGTAGCGCGAACATCGGCGCCACCGCCAGCACAAACACGAATGCGATGGCGTACGCCACGAACACCCCCGGGTCGGTCTGGCCGTTGCCGTAGGGGAAACCCAGTCCATCCAGAAATACCCAGCTCAGCAGGCTGTAGCCCATGCCGAGAACGGCAGCCGGCACAAGATGGCGTTGCGTCAGCAGCGCCAGGCCCAGCAGGACATCGACAAGTACCATCACGGCCACCACGACGCCGGGACCGATCGCCTGCGTGCCCTGCACCCCGGCCACCAGCAGCGGCTGGACCCATGCGGGCACCACCGAAGCGGATTTGGCAAGCGCATGCACGAAGTGCACCCCGGCATCGGAACCGAGCAACCATCCGGACACCTGGAAGGCGGCATTGATCATCCAGATCACGCCGAACGCCGTCAGCAAGGCACGCAGATGCCGGAGCGGCGGCGGTTCGCAGAAAAGACTGTTCTCGGCATGCATTCCCGGCTCCTTCCGCGGACGTGCGGCACACAAGGAACGAAGGCGTCGAGCGGGCCGTCCGTGATGCACCGGAGGCATCGAGGCGCCACCATCTGACAGACCGCAGATCGATCGTCGAGTTCAGTACGCGGTGTGGCCCACAGGCTGTACAGGCCCGACAACCCGTACCCGCATCCCGTGCGGCCGGCCGGACCTTCCACGCAGGCGCCGCCTCGCCGAGGGCGGGAATCGCGCAAACCATGGCCCGACAAGGCTTGCGCTATACAGGCATTCAGGCAAACGTTCTATGCTGGGAAGGATGGGGCGTGTGCCCCGCCATCCGCAGAGGCCGCGAGATGAAAGCCCCCCAGACAGGTCCCACCCAGCCCAAGTGGGCGCCGGGCAACAAGGACATGGTCGGCACGGCGCTGGGTTCCTCGCGCCTGTGGTTCACCCTGGCGCAGGGCATTGTCACCGAGGTTTATTACCCGCGCATCGACATCCCGCAGATCAAGGATCTCGGTTTCATCATCGCCGACGACGCCGGCTTCTGGATCGAACTGCGCAAGCTCGGCCACTACAGCGTCGAATGCAACGGCAATGGCGTACCCGCGGTGACGATCACCCACACCCATGAGCGCTTTGTTTTCCGCATGCGGGTGTGTCCGCATCAGCACCGCGATGCATTGCTGATCGATTACACCCTGGAAGGCGATCCCGGGCTGCGCCCCTACGTGCTGCTCACTCCACGCCTCGGCGGCGAGGGCGAGCACGATGTCGGCTACGCGACCCGGCACCAGGGCCGCAAGGTACTGTGGGCCGAACAGGGCCCGTTCGGTCTTGCCCTGATGGCGCGCGATGCCCGGGGCGTCGATGCCTTCGGGCGCATCTCCGCCGGCTGCGTGGGTACCAGTGACGGCTGGCAGGATTTCAATGACAACAAGCGCATGCAGTGGGCATACGGCGAGGCCGGCCCGGGCGAGGTTGCCCTGACTGGTGAACTGCCTCGCGACGGGACACTGGCGCTGGCTGTGGCGACCAGCAAGGAAGCGGCCGCCACGCTCGCTGCAGCCAGTCTCGCCGAGGATTTTGGCCACATCTGGCAGGCGCAGATCGATGCCTGGACGCGCTGGGCGAAAAAACTCCGGGTGCCCCGACTGCCCGCACCACTCAAGCGCACGTACGAACGTTCAGCCATGGTGCTCAGGGTCCATGGGGATCGCACCTTCCGCGGCGCCCTGGTGGCCAGCCTGGCCGTACCCTGGGGTGAATCGAGCACCAGCCTGGGTGGCTACCACCTGGTGTGGCCGCGCGACCTGGTGGAAAGCGCCGGCGCGCTCGGCCTGATCGGCGCTGCAGATGACGCCCGCGACGTGCTGCGCTACCTGATCGCCACCCAGCAGGAAGACGGACACTGGCTGCAGAACCAGTGGCTCGGCGGCAAACCATTCTGGGAGGGCGTGCAGCTCGATGAAACCGCCTTCCCGGTGCTGCTGGCGGGCGTACTCGCCGATGCCGACGCGCTGGATGGCATTCCGGTCGAGGACATGGTGCGCCGGGCACTGGCCTTCCTCGCCGCCAACGGTCCATCCAGCGCGCAGGACCGCTGGGAGGAGGATGCCGGCATCAACACCTTCACCCTGGCAGTGATGATCGCGGCACTGGTCGAGGGCGCGCGCTTCCTCTCGCGCGAGGAAAGCCGGTTCGCGCTGATGCTGGCCGATTACTGGAACGCCCGCATCGAGGACTGGACCTGGACCGAAGGCGGGAAACTGGCCGGCAAACTGGGCGTACGCGGATATTACCTGCGTGCGGCACCGGCCGATGTGCTCAGCCGCGAGGATGCCAAGCACGAAGTGGTGCCGGTCAAGAACCGCTCGCACGACAACCAGCTTGCTGCCGAGGACCAGATTGCCACCGATTTCCTGCAATTGGTGCGCTACGGCCTGCGCCGCGCCGATGATCCGAAAATCGTGGAAAGCGTGCATGCCATCGACAAGCTGCTGCGCACGGACACCCCGAGCGGCCCGGTGTGGCATCGCTACAACAACGACGGCTACGGCGAGCACCACGACGGCCGGCCTTTCGACGGCACCGGACTGGGTCGCGGCTGGCCGCTGTTGACCGGTGAGCGCGGTCACTATGCGCTGGCCGCAGGCGAGGACCCGCTGCCCTATCTCCAGGCCATGGCTGCCATGGCGGGACCGGGCGACATGTTGCCCGAACAGGTCTGGGACACCGACCCGATACCCGAGCGCGGCCTGTTTCCGGGCAAGCCGACCGGCTCGGCAATGCCGCTGGCCTGGGCACACGGCGAATTCATCAAACTGGCGCTGAGCCGCGAACAGGGCATGCCCTGCGACCGCCCACCGCGAGTATGGGAGCGCTACAAGGGCAAGCGTCCGGAAGTCGACTGGCGTTTGTGGGTTTTCGATTGCCGCCCGCAACAGATCCCCCAGGGGCATGCCCTGCGCGTCATGCTGCCGGCTGCCGCCACGGTGCACTGGGGGGTCAACGGCTGGCAGGACATCCGTGACACCGAGACCGCCGACCCGGTCTTCGGACGGCACCTGGCCGACCTGCCGACCGACCGGCTGCCCGCTGGCACGACCGTGGAGATGACCTTCCGCTGGCGGGACTCGGGCATCTGGCAGGGCGAGGATTACCGCATCGAGATCATCGCCTCGCGTGACGGGAAAGCCGATCGTCGCTGAACACGCATCCCTGCCTTCGCTCGCCGACCAGACTGCTTCCCCGGGCAGGTTGCTATGCTGAACCCCTGCAGGCTCGACGTGTCCTTGCCGTTGCATGCGGCCCATGCACACCCGGAATCCGTCAACTTTGATACGCCTACCACATACACCAGCACAGGAATGGCATGACCCCCATGAAAGCGATCGACCCCCGCACGTTGCGCGAGAGCATCCTGCGTCATCTGAAATATTCGCTCGGCAAGGACACGCAGCACGCAACGGTCTATGACTGGCGCATGGCCCTTTCGCTGGCCCTGCGCGACCGCGTGGTCGATCCCTGGTTCACCAGCACCCGCAAGACGTATGAATCGCGGGCCAAGCGGGTCTACTACCTTTCCATGGAGTTCCTGATCGGTCGCCTGATCGAGGACGTCATGATCAACCTGCGTGTCGATGATGCAGCCCGCGAGGCTCTGGATTCGCTGGATCTGGATTACGACAGCGTGGTGCACGACGAACCCGACGCGGCACTCGGCAACGGCGGGCTGGGTCGTCTGGCCGCCTGCTTCCTGGACAGCCTTTCCACCCTCGGCATCCCGGCCTATGGCTACGGCATCCGCTACGAACACGGCCTGTTCCGCCAGACCTTCGAGGACTGCCGGCAGATCGAGACTGCGGAAAACTGGCTGGGGCAGAAACACGCCTGGGAATTCGAACGCCCCGAGGCCGCCTACACGATCGGCTTCGGAGGATATGTCCATCAATCGGGGACGTCGGCCGTCTGGCATCCTGACCAGACAGTGATCGCTGCCGCCTACGACACGCCCGTCATCGGCTGGCGGGGTGGCTGGGCCAACACGCTGCGCCTGTGGTCCGCCAAACCTACGCGGCTGTTCGACCTGGCGCGGTTCAACCGCGGCGAATACCTTGCCGCCAGCGAACCCGAGGCACTGGCCCGTACCCTCTCGCGGGTGCTCTATCCGGACGACACCACGCCGGCAGGCAAGGAACTGCGACTCAAGCAGGAGTATTTCTTCACCGCAGCCTCGATCCAGGACATCGTCCGGCGTTTCCTGTCCGAGGGAAATGATCTGGCCACACTGCCCCGGCACGTGGCCATCCAGCTCAACGACACCCACCCCGCCATCGCCGGCCCGGAACTGGTCCGCATCCTGGCCGACGAGCACGGCATGCCGATGAAAACGTCCATCGCAACCGCCCGTGCCTGCCTGGGATATACCAACCACACCCTGCTCCCCGAGGCACTGGAACGCTGGGACGAGGGTTTATTCAGCCACATCCTGCCGCGACATCACCGCATCATCGAGCTGATCGAGGACCAGCACCTCAGCAGCGGTGGCCAGGTGCGCATCATCGAACACAATGCGGTGAAGATGGGCGAACTGGCTTTCGTCATGGCGCACAAGGTCAATGGAGTCTCGGCGCTGCACAGCCGCCTGGTGAAGGAAAACCTGTTCGCCGAACTCGATGCCCAGTACCCGGGGCGCATCGTCAACGAAACCAACGGCATCACGCCGCGGCGCTGGCTCTACGCATGCAATCCCCCGCTGCGCAGGCTGATCAACCAGACCATTGGCGAGGACTGGCCCGTCGATCTGGAGAAACTCCAGGCACTGGATGCACACGCGGAGGATGCGGGGTTCCAGGATGCCTTCCGCGCCGCCAAACGACTCAACAAGGAGCGCGTCGCCGCCTGGATCGCTGCCCGCGAGGGTGCCATGATCGACCCCTCGGCACTGTTCGACATCCAGGTCAAGCGCATTCACCAGTACAAGCGCCAGCTGATGAACCTGCTGGAGACGGTGGCGCTGTGGAACGCGATCCGCGACAACCCGAACGGCGAATGGACCCCACGGGTGAAGATCTTCGGCGGCAAGGCCGCACCGGGTTATGCGGTGGCCAAGGAAATCATCCACCTCATCAACTGCGTGGCCCGGCACATCAATGCCGACAGGACGACCGCACCGTTCCTCAAGATCCTGTATCCGGAAAACTACAACGTGAGTATGGCGGAACGACTCATTCCCGCCGCCGACCTGTCCGAACAGATCTCCACGGCAGGCAAGGAAGCTTCGGGTACGGGAAACATGAAATTCGCCCTCAACGGAGCGGCGACCATCGGCACGCTGGACGGCGCCAACATCGAGATCCGCGATGCCGTCGGCCATGAAAATTTCTACCTGTTCGGCCTGACCGCCGAAGAGGCGGAGGAACGGCGCAAGGTGGAACACTTTTCACGCCTGGCGATCGAGGCCAGTCCGCGCCTGAAACGAGTGCTCGACCAGATCGCCAACGGCATCTTCTCCCCGGACGAACCGGGACTGTTCGAGCCCGTGGTACGCCGTCTCTACGAGCACGACTATTTCCTGGTGACCTGCGACTTCGACGCCTACTACGACACCCAGCGCAAGGTCGATGCCGACTACCGCGACACGGCCGGCTGGACGCGCAAGACCATTCTCAACACGGCACGTGTCGGCTGGTTCTCCTCCGATCGTGCCATCCGCGGGTACGCACGCGACATCTGGGAAGTGGAACCACCCGTCCATGACTGACAACGCGCGCCGTTCGGGAACATCGATCAAACCGCCGTCACTGGGCGAGCTCGATGCCTACCTGATCAGCGAAGGCAGTCACCGGCTGCTGTGGGAAGCCCTGGGCGCGCATGTGCTTGAACGGGATGGCGTGCGTGGCACGCATTTCGCCGTATGGGCCCCGAACGCCAGCCGGGTGTCGGTGGTCGGCGACTTCAACGACTGGGACGGCGACGCGCATCCGATGCAGCCGCGAGGCGCCACCGGCGTGTGGGAGGGGTTCGTGCCCGAACTCGATGCGGGGGCCATCTACAAGTACCGGATCATCGACCGTCACGGCAGGCTGCTGCCACTGAAGGCCGACCCCATGGGCTTGGGCGCCGAACACCCGCCGAAAACCGCATCGATAGTGCGTCGGCTGCATGGCTACCGCTGGAACGACAGGTCCTGGATGGACAACCGCGGCACCATCCCGCTGGTCGATCGCCCGGTCTCGATCTACGAGGTGCATCTGGGCTCCTGGCGGCGGGTACCCGAGGAAGGCAACCGCCCGCTGTCCTACCTGGAACATGCCCGCATGCTGGTCGACTATGCGTGCGACATGGGTTTCACGCACCTGGAACTGATGCCGGTCAGCGAGCACCCCTTCGACGGCTCATGGGGCTACCAGCCCATCGGCCTGTATGCGCCGACCATCCGTTACGGCACACCCGACGAGTTCCGCACTCTGGTCGATGCCTGTCATCGTGCCGGACTTGGACTTTTGCTCGACTGGGTCCCCGCACATTTCCCCATGGATCCGCACGGCCTGGCGCGGTTCGACGGCACTGCACTGTACGAGCACGAGGATCCGCGGGAAGGTTTCCATCCGGACTGGAACACGCTGATCTACAACTACGGCCGCCGTGAAGTGGCCAATTACCTTCTCGCCAATGCGCTTTACTGGTTGCGCGAACACCATGTCGACGGACTGCGCGTGGACGCGGTGGCATCGATGCTCTACCGCGACTATTCGCGCAAGGAGGGCGAATGGATTCCCAACGTGTACGGTGGACGGGAGAACCTGGAAGCCATTGCCTTTCTCAAGCGCATGAACGAAATGGTCTACGAGGAGGTACCCGGCATCACCACTGTGGCCGAGGAGTCGACGGCCTTCCCGGGCGTCAGCGCACCGACCAGCCGGGGCGGACTCGGCTTCGGCTTCAAGTGGAACATGGGCTGGATGAACGACACCCTGTCCTATATCAAGCTCGATCCGATACACCGCAAGTTCCACCACCACCAGGTGACGTTCGGCCTGCACTATGCCTTCTCCGAGAACTTCATCCTGCCGATCAGCCATGACGAGGTGGTGCACGGCAAGCGGTCCATGCTGGGCAAGATGCCCGGCTCGCGCGAAGAGCAATTTGCCAACCTGCGCGCCTACTACGGCTTCATGTGGGGCCACCCGGGCAAGAAACTGCTGTTCATGGGTTGCGAGTTCGCCCAGGACGGGGAATGGAATCACACCACCTCGCTGAATTGGCACCTTCTCGACGATCCACTGCACGCCGGCATGCAGCGACTGGTGCGCGACCTCAACGCGTTGTACCGCGAGAGTCCCGCGCTGTACCGGCACGACAGCCGCGCCGAAGGTTTCCAATGGGTGGAAGGCGGCGCCAGCGACGAATCGCTTTTCGCCTGGATCCGCAAGGGTGAACCGCAGCATGCCCCACTGCTGGTGGTATGCAACTTCACGCCGGTTGAAAGGGTCTCACGTCGCGTCGGCGTACCGGTAGCCGGTCATTGGGCCGAGCGCCTCAATACCGATTCAGGTCATTACGGCGGCAGTGACCGCGGTAATCTGGGCGGTGTTTCCAGCGAAGCCATCGAAGCCTGCGGCCATCCGCACTCGATTGCAGTCACCCTGCCTCCGCTGTCGTGCGTGTTTTTCCAGCTTGATCGTCGGGAGTAGCTCTACAGGCAATATCCAAGGAGTACGCGGCAATGAACATGAAATCGCAGAGACTGGCGCAGCAGACCATGGCCTTCATCCTCGCCGGCGGGCGCGGCTCGCGCCTGATGCAGCTGACCGAGAAACGCGCCAAGCCTGCCGTGTACTTTGGCGGAAAGAGCCGGATCATCGACTTTCCGCTGTCCAATGCCGTCAATTCGGGCATCCGCCGTATCGGTGTCGCCACCCAGTACCAGGCACACTCGCTGATCCGTCACCTGCAACGCGGCTGGAGCTTCTTCCGTGCCGAGCGCAACGAATCGCTGGATATCCTGCCCGCATCCCAGCAGATGGACGGCGAGAACTGGTACGCCGGCACCGCCGACGCGGTGTACCAGAACATCCCGGTCATCGCCAGCAACCGCCTGAAATACGTCATCGTGCTGGCCGGGGACCATGTCTACAAGCAGGACTACTCGCTGATGGTCCAGCACCACGTGGACAGCGGAGCCGACGTGACCGTCGGCTGCATCGAGGTACCGCGCCAGGAAGCCAGCGGATTCGGCGTGATGCACGTGGACAGCGACGACCGCATCATCGATTTCATCGAAAAGCCGGCCGACCCACCGCCGATGCCCGGACACCCCGACATGGCGCTTGCCAGCATGGGCATCTACGTGTTCGAGTCCAGATTCCTGTTCGAGGTACTGCGTGCCGATGCCGAAACGGCAGATTCAAGTCACGATTTCGGCAAGAACATCATTCCGCAACTCGTGCGGTCGGCAAAAGCCGTTGCCCATCCCTTCGGTCGCTCCTGCGTGCGCAGCGGCGCGGAGAAACACCCCTACTGGCGCGATGTCGGCACCGTCGACGCCTTCTGGCAGGCCAACATCGACCTCACCGACTTCACGCCCGAGCTGGACCTGTACGACCGGCAATGGCCGATCTGGACCTATTCCGAACTGATGCCGCCGGCCAAGTTCATCCACAACGAGGAAGGTCGCCGTGGCCATGCGGTTTCTTCGCTCGTTTCCGGCGGCTGCATCATCTCCGGATCCGAACTTGATCGCTGCCTGTTGTTTACCGGTGTGCATTGCCACTCGTTCGCCAAGCTGGAGGGCGCGGTCGTGTTGCCACGTGTGGACATCGGCCGCAGTGCGCGTCTGACCAACGTGGTGATCGATCGCGGCGTGCAGATTCCCGAGGGACTGGTCGTCGGTGAGGATCCACAGGCAGACGCCGTACGCTTCCACCGCACTCCGAACGGGGTGTGCCTGATCACCGAACGCATGATCGAGGCACTGGACGGCTGAATGAAAGTCCTGTTCGTCGCTTCCGAATGCGCTCCGTTCGTCAAGACCGGGGGTCTTGCCGACGTGGTCGGAGCCGTGCCCCGCACGCTGGCCACGCTGGGCGACGATGTACGTATTCTCCTGCCACTGTATCCCGCACTTGCCGAGCGGGTGTCACGGCCCCGGACAGTGATGCGCTTTGACGACCTGCTCGGCGGCCCGGCCCGCATTCGCGCGGTGCGCGATGAGGAACTGCGGCTGTACCTTCTCGATGCCCCGCATCTGTTTGATCGCCCGGGCAACATCTACCTCGATGCCGACGGCAGGGACTGGCACGACAATCACCTGCGCTTCGGTGCCCTGAACGTGGCTGCAGCCCGCATGGCAGCCGAAGGCGCCAATCGCTGGCGGCCGCAGGTGGTGCACGCCCATGACTGGCAGGCGGGCCTGGCGCCGCTGCTGATCCGTATGCGGCACACCGGAGCGACGCCGGCCACGGTCCTCACTATCCACAACATGGCCTTCCAGGGACTGTTTCCCTGGCAGACACGCTACCTGTTCGACATTCCCGATCACCTGTTCACCCCCGACACCACCGAATACTGGGGCAAGTTCGGTTTCCTCAAGACCGGCCTGGTATTTGCCGATGCCATCACCACCGTCAGCCCCACCTATGCACGCGAACTGCTGACACCCGAATTCGGCATGGGACTGGAAGGCGTGCTCGCCTCGCGAGGCGATGCTTTCAGCGGCATCGTCAACGGCATCGACACGCAGACTTGGAATCCGGCCACCGATCCGGCACTGCAGGCACGCTACACCAGCCGCAGCCTCGATCGCCGGAGAACAAATCGCGCCGCCCTGGCTTCACGCTTCGCCCTGTCCGACGCGCCGGATGCACCGCTGTTCAGTGTCATCAGTCGCCTGACCACGCAGAAAGGCATGGACCTGCTGCTCGAAACCATCGACGATCTGGTCGCTCGCGGTGGTCAACTGGCCGTGCTCGGCTCGGGTGACCACGGGCTCGAAAAGGCTTTCGTCGACGCCAGTCGGCGACATGCCGGCTCGGTCGGTGCAGTGATCGGTTACGACGAGCGCCTGGCCCATCTCATGCAGGGCGGCAGCGATGCGTTACTCGTTCCCTCCCGTTTCGAGCCGTGCGGGCTGACCCAGCTCTATGCCCTGCGCTACGGCACGATCCCCGTGGTCGCACGCACCGGCGGCCTGGCCGACACCGTGACCGATGCCGACCCGGCCGCCATCCGCAAGCGCCAGGCCAATGGCATCCAGTTCTCTCCCGTCCATGCCGACACCCTGCGACAGGCCATCGAACGGGTCTTCACCCTGTTTGCGGACAAATCCACCTGGCGCGGCCTGATGCGCAACGCCATGCATGCGCCGGTCAGCTGGGATCGCTCGGCACCGCGCTACCACGCGCTGTACCAGACCATCACCGCAAGGAAATCCTGATGCCAACGGCTGCCCCGCTGCGCCTGCGACCCGGCCGGCCCTGCCGCCTCGGCGCCCATTACGACGGCGAAGGAACCCATTTCGCGGTGTTCTCGGCGCATGCCTCGGCCATGCATCTGTGCCTGTTCTCCGCCGACGGCAAGAGCGAAACCACACGCATCGCGTTGCCCGAACGCACCGGCCACGTCTGGCACGGTTACGCACCGGGACTGGGGCCGGGCACGCTCTACGGCTATCGCGCCGAAGGCATGTACGCTCCCGAGCAGGGGCACCGCTTCAACCCCAACAAGCTGCTGATCGACCCGTATGCACGCCAGCTGCACGGGCGCTTCACCCAGCACGACGCACAATACGGCTATGTCCGCGGGGCAGCGAAGGACGACCTGGGTTTCGACGAACGCGACAGCGCCCCGTATGTGCCCCGATCGGTGGTCTCCGACCCGGCCCTGTTCCCGCCTGCAAGCCGTCATCCCGGCTCAAAAGACACGGGCCTGTTTCTCTACGAGGCCCATGCCAAGGGACTCACCATGCAGCATCCAGGGCTGCCTGGCGATCTGCGCGGCACCTACGAAGGGCTGGCCAGCGATGCCATGCTCGAACACCTGGACCGGCTCGGGGTCACAGCCATCGAACTGATGCCAGTGCAGCATTTCCTGGACGACGATTTCCTGGTCGAACGCGGCCTGCGCAATTACTGGGGCTACAACACCATCGCCTTCTTCACCCCGGAACCGCGCTACTACGGCCCGGCAGGACTGTCCGGTTTCCGCGCCATGGTTGAACGCTTCCACAAGGCCGGCATCGAGGTCATCATGGACGTGGTCTACAACCACACCGCCGAGGGTGACCAGCGCGGGCCGACCCTGTGCTACCGCGGCCTCGACAATGCTTCCTACTACCGGCTGCTTGCCGGCCAGCCACGCTACTACGTCAACGACACAGGTTGCGGCAACACGCTCAACCTTGCCCATCCGTTCGTGCTGCGCATGGTCATGGACAGCCTGCGCTTTTGGGTCGAGTGCATGGGAATCGACGGTTTCCGCTTCGACCTGGCCTCCACGCTGGCACGCGAGGAGCACGGTTTCGACCACCGCGGCGGCTTCCTCGACGCGCTGCGCCAGGATCCCGTGCTGTGCGACGTGCGCCTGATCGCCGAACCCTGGGACGTGGGTCCCGGGGGCTACCAGCTGGGGCGATTCACGGCCGAGTTCCGCGAGTGGAACGACCGCTTCCGCGACACGTTGCGTCGCTACTGGCGTGGCGACCCGCACAGCGCCCAGGAACTGGCCGGCTGCCTGCTCGGATCAGCCGCGCAGTTCGACCATGATGGGCGTCGCGCCTGGAGTTCGGTCAATTTCGTGGCCGCCCACGACGGCTTCACTCTGGCCGACCTGACCCGTTACAACGAGCGCCACAACGAAGCCAACGGCGAAAACAACATGGACGGCCACCAGGCCAATTTCAGCGACAACTGCGGCGTCGAGGGCGATACCGACGATGCCGCGATCCTCGCCCGTCGCAAACGCCGGCAACGCAACCTGCTGGCGACCGTGTTCCTGGCCCAGGGGACGCCGATGCTGCTGGCCGGTGACGAATTCGGCCATTCGCAACAAGGCAACAACAACGCCTACTGCCAGGACAACCCCGTCGGATGGCTGGACTGGGAAACCGCTGACCATAATCTCATCGATTACGTCGCCGGCCTCGCACGCCTGCGCAGGGAAAATCCACTGCTGGACCAGAGCCGGTTCCTGCATGGCGCGACCCGCGCCATCGACGGCCTGCCGGACGTCGCGTGGCGGCGCTTCGATGGCGGCCCGCTGTCCTGGCGCGACCCGGGTCTGTCGAACCTGTGCCTGGTAATCCGCGCATCGGCCGACATGCCAGCCGATGAATCCTCGCCGCAGGGCTTGCTCCTCGCCTTCAATCGCGACGACAAGCCGTCCGAGGCTCAACTGCCACCAGCTCCGGATGGCTGGCGATGGTGGCGCGTGCTCGATACCGCAGCGGACGATGCCTTCGCCCAGGTCATGATCGAGGACAGCATCCTGTCCGTACCCGGCGATGGCATCGCTGTGGCCATCACGCGCCCGCAGGATGCATGAATGAACACCGATGCTGCGCTGCAGGGACTGGCGGAAAAGCATGGGGTTCTGCCGGTCTTTCGCAATCTTGCCGGTCGCGAAGTGCGCACATTGCGTGAGACCTCCCTGGCCCTGCTTGCGGCCTGCGACGAGAATCTGGACAGCGACGCCGCGATACGTGAAGCCTGGAAACGCGAGCAAGCCTCGCGGCAAAACCGCAGGCTGCCGCGGGAAATCCTCGTGGAAACCGGCAAGCCTGTACGCATCGCCGCACCGGACAGTGCGCGCTGGCGCCTGGCTCTGGAGGACCAGACCCCCGCCGAACTGAATGGGCACTGCAGCCATTCAGGCATAGCGCTTGAACCGCTGCCCTGCGGTCTGCACACGCTTGCCGTACGCATGGGGAAGCACACCGAAACCGTGCGCGTGATCGTCTCGCCGCCACGTGTCCCCACCCTGCCGCGCGGCACGCGGCGCTGGGGCGTGAACCTCAACCTCTACGGCCTGCATTCGGATCGCAACGCGGGACCGGGCGACTTTCGCGATCTGGCTCGATTGGCAACCATGCTGGCCCGGCACGGTGCCGATTTCACCGGAATCCTGCCACTGCATGCGTTGGGCTGGGCCAGTCCCGAGGTATTCAGCCCCTATTCGCCATCCGACCGCGGATTCCTGAATGCGCGCCATCTGGAACCGGAAGCCATCCAGCCGGCATCCCCCGCGACAAGACGCCAGATCGCCGCCTGGCGAGCACGCCATGCAGCCTCGCAGGGAAAATGGATCGACCTTCCGGCACACGCACGTGCACTGCATGCGATCCTGCGTGCACTGTTCAGCGACTTCCAGTCCCGGGCCACGCGCTCGCAACAGGCGTCTTTCGCGCGTTTTCGCAGCGAAGCGGGTGTATCCCTTGAACGCTTCGCACGATTCGAATCCCTCAGCGAGCGGCATGGACCGGACATGCGCCGCTGGCCGGAAAGCACCCGGGATCCAGACGCCGCCTGCGCACGCAATGCCGATTCGGAAAGCTTTCATGCCTGGCTGCAATGGCAGGCCGAGCAGCAACTGGCAAGAACCCAGCACACCGCGCAATCAGCAGGCATGGCGCTGGGTCTTTATCTCGACCTGGCAGTGGGTGCGCGACGGGATGGCGCCGAAGCCTGGGCCGAACACGCAAGCATCGCGCACGGTGTTTCACTGGGTGCGCCGCCCGATCACCTGAGTCCGGCGGGCCAGAACTGGAATCTCGCCGCCCATGCCCCCTCCCGTCTCGCCGACAACGACTACCGGGCCTTTCGTCGCGTACTGCGGCAGAACCTCGCCCGCTGCGGCGTGATCCGCATCGACCACGTGCTGGGGCTGATGCGCAGCTTCTGGATCCCCGACAACGGCGCACCGGGTGGCTACATCCGCCAGCCCTTCGCCTCCCTGCTGGCGCTGCTGCGCATCGAGGCGCAGCGCGCAGGCACCCTGATCGTCGGCGAGGACCTGGGCCTGGTGCCCGACGGGCTGCGCACGGCACTGCGCACCAGCGGCATCCATTCGTATTCCGTCCTGCAATTTGAACGGAACCGGCGCGGTGGTTTCCGTTCCCCGAAGCGACTGCGTCATGCGACGCTGGCCTGTTTCGGCACCCACGACACCCCCACGCTCGCCGGCTACGCGCACGGACGCGACATCGACCAGTGGCTGCGTCTTGGCTGGATCGACCCGGATGCCGCCCGTACCGCGCGCACGCAGCGCCGCAGCGACTGCACGAAGCTGATGACCCTTGACGGCGCGAAGCCGCCTGCACGAATGCCCTGCGACGCGAAGATCCTGAACGACCGCGTCCATACCGCCCTGGCACGCTCGCCGGCCGCCCTGGTCTCCGTCTCCCTCGATGACCTGCTGGGCGAAGAGGAAGCGCAGAACCTGCCCGGCACCATCGACGAATACCCCAACTGGCGCCGTCGCTACCGCCTTCCCCTCGACACACTCACCCGAAGCCCCCGGTTCCGGCGCCTCGCACGACTCATGACCAGGCTGCGTCCACGGGGATGACACGTCACCTGTCCTGCATCAGCGCGCAGACGCAAGGCTGACGCCTGCGTAGACTTGTTCAATACCTCCCGAACCTGACACAGGGCACCACACCGGAAAACCCACCACGATGCTGAACGCTCTCGCGAACGCGAAAAGTCCGTACCTGCGTGCCCATGCCGGGAACCCCGTCAACTGGCAACCGTGGACCGAAGATGCGCTCGCACGGGCCCGGCGCGAGGATATTCCACTATTCGTTTCGGTCGGTTACTCCGCATGCCACTGGTGTCACGTGATGGCGCGCGAATCATTCAGCGATGCCGAGGTCGCGCGCATCCTCAATGAGCACTTCGTCAGCATCAAGGTGGATCGCGAAGAACGCCCCGACCTCGACACCGTGTTCCAGACCGCGCACCAGGCGCTTGCCGGGCGCGGCGGTGGCTGGCCGCTCTCCATATTCCTGGAACCGGAAAACCTCACGCCGTTCTTCGCCGGCACGTATTTCCCGCTCGCACCGCGCTACGGCATGCCCGGTTTCGCCGATCTGTTGCAGCGCATACTCGCCGTGTACCGCGAAAACCGGACCGATCTGCGCGATCAGGGCGTGCGCCTGCAAGCGCTGCTCGCCGAGCAGCTCGGGGCCGACGCCGCGACTTCCGGCACGACCCTGACGGTTGCACCGGTCCTGGCCGCCACCGAAAGCCTTTCGCGGAACCTCGATCCCTTGCACGGTGGTTTCGGCGACGCCCCCAAGTTTCCGCAAAGTCCACAACTCGAACTCATGCTCGCGCACGACCATGCCGATGCCCTGCGCCCGACATTCGAGGCGATGGCACGCGGCGGCCTGTTCGACCACGTCGGCGGCGGCTTCTTCCGTTATACCCTGGATGCCGCCTGGCGCGTGCCGCATTTCGAGAAGATGCTCTACGACAACGCGCAGCTCCTTGGCCTCTACGCCGAGGCCTCCGCACGCTACGACTGCAAGGAATTCCGCAACGTCGCCCGCGCAACTGCAAAGTTCATGGACGCCGAACTCGCCCTGCCGGGAGGCGGCTATGCCGCGAGCCTCAATGCCGAGTCCGGCGGCGAGGAGGGTGCAAGTTATCTGTGGAGCCGTGACGAAATCCGCGAGCTACTCGGCGACGAACGTTTCCCGGCGTTCGCGCAGGCCTTCGGGCTCGATGAAGAAGCTCAGGTCGAGGGCCGGTGGCACCTGGCACGCACGGATGGCGCGCATGGCGGATTCACCGACGAACTCGCCATGCTCGCCAGACAGCGTTCCACACGACGTCACCCCGAACGCGACGACAAGCTGCTGACGAGCTGGAATGCGCTCGCGGTCATCGGCCTCGCCCGTGCCGCATTGTTCCTGCAGGATCACACCCTGGCCACACGAGCAGCCGAAACACTGGTGTACCTGGAACAAACCGTGCTGCGAGGCGACGAAGTCCTTGCCTGCGCCCTGGACGGCGAGGCCTACCAGACCGGCTTCCTCGAGGACTACGCCTTTCTCGCCCACGCAGCGCTTGCCGTCGCTGCCGTCACCGACGGTGTGGCAGCGGTCGCGCTCGCGAAGAAACTTGCCGACGCCATACTCGCGCGCTTCCGCACCGGAGGCGGCGGTCTCGCAATGACCCCCACCGGCGCCGCGACCGTACTCTACCGCCCGCGCCGCTATGCCGACGATTCCGTGCCTTCCGGCGCCGCCTTTGTGGTACGTCTTTTCGGTGACCTCGGCCATCTTCTTGCCGAACCGAAATACCTCGATGCTGCCGAAGACGTGCTTCGCGCTGCGAGCGCCGACCTCGAACGCGCTCCCGCAGCTTATCCGACACTGCTCATGGCGCTGGAGGAATTTCTCGACCCCTCGCCACTGGTCATCCTGCGCGGCGACGAGAGGATCGCCGACTGGGCCTTCCAGGCCGCCCTCACCAGTCCCCGCGCCCGCATTGTCCAGCTTGGCCATGCCGCGTCGGGTCCCGGCCTGGAGCGCTACAAGACATCTGCTGACGCGGTTGCCTTTGTATGCCGGGGCACTGCCTGCTCGGCACCGATCCATGCGCAAGCCGAACTGGTCCAGACGCTCGGCCAGGAGGCCACCGGTACGCAGTCCATCAAATGAAGACTGCCATACACAGCTGCATCGAAAGTCTTCGGGACAGGCGGCGCGGATTTCGATAAGGACGTATCAGGTATTGCGAAAACCATGAGGCATGCGCGTGATGATCTTGATACAGATGTCGCTTCCCTGGAACACACCTGGTAGCGAATTGCTCAGAACCGGCTGCAGGACCAGGACTGCATGCGTCCGTTGCGGTAGGGCATGACACCGTGGAAGGGTCGCGGATCCTCGTCGAAGACCAGCGGCAGGAAATGGCGATCGCCTTCCCACATCGGCAATTCCATCAGCCGGGATCGCTCGACCCATTCCAGCGTGCCTTCGTGGTTGCCCTCGTGGGGCTCACCCTGGAAACGGTCGATGAGGAAGATGAAACCCAGCCAGTCCTCGCCATGCTTGCCGAAGCCCGGCCAGCTGAGGGTGCCGCGCAGCTGCATGGACAGGCACTGGATGCCGGCCTCCTCTGAAATCTCGCGACGCATGCCGGAAGCCACATCCTCGTCGGCCTCAAGCTTGCCTCCGAGACCGTTGTATTTTCCAAGATGCTGGTCATCCTTGCGCGCGTTGCGGTGGATCATCAACACCTTCTCGCGATCGGGCGAAAGGACGTATCCGAGCGTGGCGACAATGGGTGTGTAGGGCATGAGGTACGCGCCGGAAAATGGGACATTCTAGACCACGTGCCGGCCACATAGGCGCACTTGCAAGCCAGCAGCCCGGACGCGACCATGCATGCATGGTCCGGACCTTTCCCACCCGCATCTTTCCGTCGCTGCTGGCCGCACTGAGCCTACTGTTGCTGGTGTCCTGCGCTGCGCATCCCGACGCCGACGGCAGCGAAGTGCTCTATCGCGGCGCCAGCTACCGCGTCGTGCACGTGGACCTGCGGCGCGAGCTGCTGACCCTGCACTGGATCAATCCGGATACCGGCACGCCGTATGCCGACATCGCATCGCTTCGCGCCTGGGGATCTCGGCACGGCAAGCGCCTGGTGTTTGCCGCCAATGCCGGGATCTACGATCACAAGGGCGCTCCATTGGGGCTGTACGTGGAACACGGCAAGGTCATCAAGCAGCTCAATACCGCACACGGCGATCCTGCAGCGGGCAACTTCTCGCTGCGCCCCAACGGCGTGTTCCTGATCGATGCGAATGGCCATGCGCGTGTCCTGACCACGCAGGCCTATCGCGATGCCAAACCCTCACCTCGACTGGCCACGCAATCCGGACCGATGCTGGTCATCGACGGTGCCATCAACCCGCATTTTCTGCCCGACTCGGACAGCCTGAAATGGCGCAGCGGCATCTGCGCGCGTACCCCACGGGACGTGGTGTTCGCCATCAGCGAGACACCGGTGAACTTCCATGCCTTCGCCCGCCTGTTCCGCGACCGCCTCGGCTGCCGCAATGCGCTGTACCTGGACGGCACGATCTCGCAATTCTTCGACCATGGCGGCTACTTCGGCCCGCCGCTGTTCATGACCCGTCCCTACGCAGGGATTTTTGCCGTGTTCGAGGACCGGCACGATCGCTGATGTACAGCCCCGGACCAATGGCCTATGCAGCACCTTTGCCGTCGCGCTATCTTCGGGCCTGTCACATCCTTACCCTGGGGAAGTCCATGCATCGTTCGCTTCGCTACCTGATCACGGCGATGGCCGCCACCTTGTGCGTAGCCGTCGCGGCCCACGCCGGCGCCAACCCGCCGCCCAAGTACCCTTCGCTACCCAGCGAAACCCCGGCGCACTTCGTACCCGACCATTCCAGCTTCGGCTACACCATCGAGGACGTGATGATCCCGATGCGCGACGGGGTGAAGCTGCACACCGTGATCATGATCCCCAAGGGCGCGCACGACGCACCGATCCTGATGACGCGCACACCCTACAACGCCTCCAGCATGGTCCACTACATGCAAAACGCGCAGCTGAGCGGTGACGAGGGCGTGGCGCTGCAAGGCTACGACAACGCCGTGCCGGTGATCGTGGGCGGCGGCTACATCCGCGTGATCCAGGACATCCGCGGCAAGTATGGCTCGCAGGGCGACTACGTGATGAACCGACCGTTCCGCGGGCCGCTCAACCACACCCCGGTGGACGAGTCGACCGACACCTGGGACACCATCGACTGGCTGGTGAAGCATGTCAGGCAGAGCAACGGCAAGGTCGGCATCCTGGGCATTTCCTATGACGGCTACGAGCCGCTGACTGCGCTGGTCAACCCGCATCCGGCACTCAAGGTCGTGGTGCCCATGAACCCGATGGTCGACGGCTGGATGGGCGACGACTGGTTCCACCACGGCGCCTTCCGCCAGCAGAACATGCCCTACGTGTACGAGCAGGAAGCCACCCGCGACAACAGCGCCAAGTGGTGGAGCAACTACTGGGACGACTACGACCTGTACATGCACTACGGCTCGGCCGGCGCGATGGGCAAGGCCTACGGCATGGACCAGCTCGGCTTCTGGAAAAAGCTCACACAGCACCCGGCCTACGACGCCTTCTGGCGCGAGCAGGCGATGGACAAGATCCTCGCCAGACAGCCGCTGAAGGTGCCGGTGATGCTGGTCGACAGCCTGTGGGACCAGGAGGACATCTACGGCGCCATCGCGGTGTACAAGGCCATCAAGCCCAAGGACAAGAACAACGACATGGTCTACCTGGTGATGGGCCCGTGGCACCACGGGCAGGAAATCGGGCCGGCCAACCACCTGGGTGCCATCCGCTTCGGATCCGACACCGGCACCTATTTCATGCAGCACATCCTGGCGCCGTTCCTGGCTCATTATCTGAAGAGCGACGCGCCACCCAACCCGGTGGCACCGGTGACGGCCTTCCGCACCGGCGCCAACCACTGGGAACGCCTTGAATCCTGGCCTTCCGGCTGTGCCCGCGGCTGCTCCATCCAGCCCACGCCGCTGTACCTGCACGCGGCTGGCAAGGCCAGCTTCCAGGCGCCAAAGCGCAGCGAGAGCGCCGACACCCGCTACGTCTCCGATCCGGCCAGGCCGGTACCCTTCCGTAACCGCCCGATCATGCCGGTCGGCTATTCCGGCGACCAGACCTGGCCGGAGTGGCTGGTCGACGACCAGCGCCAGTTCTCGGGCCGCACCGACGTGGTCACCTTCGAAACCGGTGTGCTCGACCATGATGTGACCATCGCCGGCGAGCCCGAGGTGCACCTGGTGGCCTCCACCAGCGGCACCGATTCGGACTGGGTGGTCAAGCTGATCGATGTGTACCCGAACCAGGTCGCGGCCGAACCGCAGCTGGGCGGTTACCAGTTGCCGATCTCCATGGACATCTTCCGCGGCCGTTACCGCAGCAGCTACGCACACCCGCATCCGATCAAGGCCAACAAGCCGCTGCTGTACCGCTTCGCGCTGCCCACCGCGAACCATGTGTTCCGCAAGGGCCACCGCATCATGGTGCAGGTGCAGTCGAGCTGGTTCCCGCTGTACGACCGCAACCCGCAGACCTACGTGAAGAACATCTTCTTCGCCCGTCCGGCTGACTACGTGAAGGCCACCCAGCGGATCTACCACACCCCAGGCGAAGCCAGCTACATCGAGCTGCCGGTGGTGAACAGGCAATGAAGCTTCAGCCCCTCCCGGCGTCTTGCCGGGAGGGGCGCACTTTTCGCAGGTGATTCCCGTGCAACGGTACCGGATGCGCGCCGCCGGCATCGATGAACCCCTTCTCGCGCACGCTGAGGAACCGCGGCGTACGCGAAGCGACCTCGAATACCAGTGCCAGACGCAACGGCCGCGCCATCGGCGCCGCCTTCACGGCCTGCATGAGCGCATGCCTGGCAGCCTCCCCGCGAGCGTGCAGAGCCCGGGTCAGCACATCGGCCGACGGTGACAGGGGTGGATAGCGGATATCCAGGGTAAAGCGACGATTCTGCACGTGGTCACGGGCCAGATTGCGACTCGGGACTGGCTGGGATGTGGCTGACGACGGTGACGACGAGGACCCACAGCCAGCCAGCATCAGGGCAATGCCGGTGCATGCCAGGACCCGCATGCCCTCCCGGGTCATGCTCAATGTGCCACCCTGCTCGATGCAATGCCTTGCAGGAAGGCCAGGAAGCTGTGCAGATTGGCCTTGCAGCCTCCAGGGTCGCGCGCGCAGACCAGGGTCGAGGCACCGTGCACCCCGGCCACGGGACGGTAACGCACGATGTTGGCACCATGCGCTTTCGACAGCACCGTATCGACCCGGCCCTCTTCCTTCGGGTCAGTGGTGACATAGACCGGCATGCGCAGCCTTGCCGCCGCGCGCCTGACGAGGTTGCTGTCGGCGAAATACTCGCCGGGCGAGAAACTCGCCACCGCCGACAGTGCGTGTGGATGCTGCGCGGCCAGCAGCAGCACCAGTGAGGAGGAATACGAGCTACCCACCGCGACAATCACCGGGTACCTGCGCGACTGCGCCCAGGCCAGCGCGGCCTCGAGGTCGGGCATGGCGTCAAGGTACCCGACGGATTTGCCCAGCTTCGCCACCGTTGCATTGCGCCCGCCGAACAGCGAACCACCCGAGCGCTGGTCGATGGCCAGGGTGTCCCAGCCTTGCCGCGTGAAGCTCGCAATCAGCGGATCGTATTCGTGATGGCTGGCTCCGGCCTGATGAAACAGCAGCAGGACCCTTTCCCCCGGATCCGCGGCGCGCGTGTAGGTGCCGTAGACCGTCACGCCATCGCTGGCATGCAGCTCCAAGGGTTTGCCGGCCCAGGCCACTCCGCAAGTCAGCACGGCCAGGAAAAGCGTCAACGGAAAGACCCATCGCATGCGCATGAGCGGACTCCACGTGATTACGCAGCCATCTTACTGCCGATCAACACCGCGGGCCTGGGCCGATGGCACGGGAGCGGCTGGAGCGTGAAAGATGTCGCGACCGAAGACCTTGATCCCGGGCGCACCGGCGTAGCCCAGGTACGGCAGGCCAAAGATCTTTTCCACGCTGCGCAGCAGGGAGTAGTGGTTGTACGCTCGCGTGGACACCGTGCCCGGACGGATAAACGGCGAAATCAGCACCGCGCCCACACGCCCGCCTCCCGGCCCGTAGCGACCGGGTTCAGGCCCCCCGGGCAGCCCCTGTTCCTGGCAACAGGACTTGCCGCTGGCGCCCTCGTCGAAGGTAATCACCAGCAGTCCGTTCCGGCGGAATGCCGGTGCGGCGAGAATCTTCGGTACCCAGTACCGCAGGAACGCGTCTGCCGACACCAGACCGCCAGGCTCGCCGTTGGCGCACGGTGCGTCATGACCGTCGTGGCACAGGTTGGGCGTGATGAAGGCATAGTTGGGCGTGGTGGCGATGCGCGCCAGATCCTTCTGCAGATCCTTCAGTGGCACCACGTGACGGGCGCAATAGGACGGATCATCGATGATCGATCGAAAGTAGATGAACGGATTGTGCTTGTCCGCGTACTGATCGCGCGGGCTGGCGTGATTGGTGTGATCGCGTGCGCCCAGGGGTACGTGGGCACAGACGGCCGCTTCCCGCGCGGGATCGGCACCCATGTCTTCCATGTAGCCCTTCCAGTGCCAGCCCGCTGCATGCAGCTGATCTGCAACGGTCTTGACCGATTTCGGATACACGCAGCCGCGCCCCGGCAGCTGCCCGTAGCGGCCCACGGGTCCGGACGGTACGAACGGCGTCATGACCGGGCAGTCCCGCTGGGTGTCGTGGTTGGGCGCCTGACCGCTGATCAGGGCGATGTAGTTGTCCAGACTGTTGTGGCCGACGGCAAAATAGCGGGTCAGCAATGCCCCTTTCGCCGGCAGCTCGTGCGCCAGGTAGGGTGCGGGCGAACGCGGACCGAACGTGATGTCGTAGGGCTCGTTCTCGAGCACGATCACGAAGACATGGCGTACCTGGGCAAGCCCCGGCCGGGCCGGTTCGGCATGTACGGGGAACCACGCAAGCACGGCGCAAGCCATGACACCAAGCGCACCCGGAAACAGGTGTTTCATCTTTCGACTCCCATACGATGGACCGGAACACCCGGCCGGCAGGACGCCAGCCAGCCAGACGAAACGCCGAGCTTAATATGCAAGCATGTCCACAGTCTTTCCGTCACCGGTTCCCGGATGTCGCCGATGCCGCATTCCACACCATGGGCATCAATCAGGCGCATCGCAACGGGCGCGTTGCTGCTGCAGCTGCTCGACCGTGCAGGTTGCGCCGCCGCAAACCACGACCGCCACGGTCTTGTAACGATCAAGAACCGGCATCGTCTCGTAGAGCGGTGCAAGACCGGCCCCGCAAGCCGGCTCGACCAGCAGGCGATGATCATCGAGAAAGCGCATGCACGCATCCAGTGCACTGCGATCGGAGACCAGCACACTCTCGATGGCATGTTCCCTGCTCCATGCCACGGCCTGATCGCACACGCGTTTTGCGCCCAGCGAGGTCGCCACTCCGCTGATGCCCTCAAGCTGTACCGCGTGCCCTTCCTGCAGGGCGGCATGGAACGAGGCGGTGCCCAGGGTCTCCACTGCCAATACGGGGACATCGTGCCAACCGTTCCGGTGCAGGCCTTCGATCACCCCGCACAGCAGGCCGCCACCACCGACCGCGAGCACGACGATATCCGGCTTGACGCCCGTACGCGCCATCTCGTCGACCAGCGTGGCATGACCGTGCCATAGCAGCGGATCATCGAAGGGATGGATGAACGCATCCGCGTCGCCCACCCGGTCCAGGGCATGCCGGTGCGCTTCCTGCCAGGTTTCCCCGTGCACGACGACATCCGCCCCTTCCCTGCGCAACAGGGTCAGCGCCCGTGCGGGTGTCGATTCGGGCACCACCACCATGACCGGGAGCCCCAGCATGCGTCCTGCATGGGCCACGGCCAGTCCTGCATTGCCACCGGAGGAAGACACGAAACGCCGTGCACCGCGATCCCGCCAGATCTCGCAGGCGTGACCCACGCCGCGCATCTTGAACGATCCCGACGGCTGCAAGGCTTCCAGCTTCAACCACACCGAATGGCCGCTGGACAGGCTCAGCGCATGCGAAGCGAGAAAGGGGGTTGCGACATGCAGGCTCATGGGCCGGCATTATCCCTCACTGGCCCGGTTTCCAGGATATGCCACCGCAGTCTATGATGCCCTGATCGGCATGTGGCCATTGCCCGTGCCGCCTCGTCCCAGGACCCGGACCGGACCCCTTCGTGCTGCCGGTCGACGAACGGACGCCCCGCGCATCCCCACCCGGAGGTTGTCATGAAATTCGCTCACCGAACTCTTTTCCTCGCTGCCTTGCTGCTGACACCGGGCGTCCCGGCGGCGCTTGCAACAGGCGGCCCGGTCAAGCTCAAGGACATGCGCACACTGGTGCGCATCACATCACCGCGGTTTTCTCCCGACGGCGCACACCTGGCCTTCCTGAGCTACCGTCCCGATTACATCCATGACCGCTATGACGCCACGCTGCATGTGATCGACATGCAGGACGGTCATGCGCGCGTTCTTGCCCCGAGCCTGCACGCCATGAGCATGCCGCGCTGGTCACCTGATGGCGACACACTCGCCTTCATTGCCCGGGTCGGCAGGCAACAACCGCAGATCTACACCGTTTCGGTCACGGGCGGCACCCCGGTCGAGCGCAGCGACGCACCGCGCGGCGTCGAGCAGTTCACCTGGAGTCCAGACGGATTGCGCCTGGCCTACGTCACCCCGGACCCCTCGCCGATCAGCGCCAGGGACCGGCGCATGCATCACGACCTGTTTGTCGTGCATCACGTGGACTACCTCTCGACGAAACCCGCCGTGCCGTCGCACATCTGGTTGCTCGACCTGGCCAGCGGCAAGACACGGCAGCTTACCCACGGCGACACCAGCGTGCTGGAAACCCCACCGCCATTCGGCGGCGGCATCTCGGCACCCTCCTGGTCGGCGAACGGTCGCTGGATCGTCTACACCCGGCAGGCCGACGCCTACGACGGAGACAGTGACCGTACCCGCATCGTCGCCGTGAACGTGGCCACCGGCGAGCAACACCCGCTGAGTGACAAGCACAGCTACGAATACACGCCGCGCTTTGCGCCGCGAGGCAATACCGTGGCCTGGCTGTACCCGCACGGCCCCGGTCCGATCAGCACCATGGAGTGGATGATCGGCTCGGTGCACGGTCACGCCGGGCGTGACATCAGTGCCGACCTTGATCGCAACCTGTTCGCCAACTACGCCTGGCTGCCGGATGGCCGCGGGCTGGTGGGCATCGCCAACAACGGGATACATCGCACGATCTACATCCAGCCCCTGCATGGCAAGGGGCATGCCGTGAACCTCGGTGCGCTCAACGCCCTGCAGCTTGCGGTATCCGATACAGGGGCACTGGCCGTGGTGGCCGACGCCGCTGACCGTGCACCCGAGCTGTACCTTCTGCCTACCCCCGGCAGCAAACCGCGGCAACTGACCCACTTCAACGCCCATTTCGCAGCGTTCTCCTGGCCACGCGGTGTGGCCTTGCACTGGAAAGCACCGGACGGCGAAGTCAACGACGGTATCCTCACCTACCCGATCCACTACAAGGCAGGTCATCGCTATCCACTGGTGGTGTTCAGCCACGGCGGGCCGGAGGCGGCCTCGACCGAGGACTTCGACACCGGCGAGGTTGGGCCGCTGCGCGACCTGTTCGCGGCGCATGGCTACCTGGTATTCGAACCCAACTACCGTGGCAGCGACAACCTGGGCACTGCGCACGAACACGCCATTTACCGCGATCCGGGTGCCGGCCCCGACAGTGACGTGATCTCCGGCATCAGGATGCTGGAGAAAAAGGGTATCGTGGACCGCAAGCGCATCGCCGCGGTCGGCCATTCCTACGGCGGTTACATGACCGGCTGGCTGATCTCGCACCAGCACTTCTGGACCTGCGCGGTGGTGGCCGACGGTGCCCTCGACTGGACCGAGGAATATGAGCTGTCCGGCGCCGGCAACCTGGCCTGGACGCGCGACTCGCTGGGCGGCAGTCCTTGGGACAAGGCCAGCGCCAAGCTGTACCGCACCGGGTCGCCCATCACCTATGCGGGACAGATCACCACGCCGACGCTGATCCTCTCGGGCACTTCGGACATCACCGTGCCGATCACCGAATCGTTCGCCCTGTACCACGCGCTGGACAGCCGCCACGTGCCGGTGAAGTTCATCGCCCTGCCCGGCGGCCGCCATTCGCCGCACGACCCGGTACACCGCGAGCTGTACTACCGCGCCATCTACACCTGGGTGACCGGGCACCTCGGAACATGAAACCGGCATGCCAGCCGACAGCAATGCCGCTCGCTCCCTTCAGGAAGGGGGCGAGCGGTCAGGTGCGCGTACCAGCAACTTGCAGCATGCGCTCTGCTACAGACCGGTATAGGCCAGGCAACCGCTCCAGATCGTCGACGGTAACGCATTCATCTACCTTGTGAATGCTGGCGTTGACCGGGCCGACTTCCACCACTTCCACCCCCAGCGGCGCGATGAATCGCCCATCCGAAGTGCCGCCACCGGTGCTCTGTTCCGGGTCGATGCCGACCCATTCACGGCAGACATCGGCAACCACAGCTCGCAACATACCGTCGGGGGGAGATAGAAAGGGACGGCCCGAATCGTGCCAGTGGATTTTCCAGTCAAGGCCGTGGCGGTCGAGGATGGCTTCGGCGCGTTCGCGCAGGTTCTCGGCGCTGCTGGCAGTGCCGTAGCGGAAATTGAACAACACCCTGACGTTGCCGGGAATGACGTTGTTGGCACCGGTGCCGGCATGGATGTTGGACACCTGCATCGAGGTCGGCGGGAAGTCGTCGTTGCCGTCGTCCCAGTGCCCGGCGGCCAGCTCGGCCAGCGCAGGGGCCAGCTTGTGGATCGGATTGTCGGCCTTGTCGGGATAGGCTACGTGGCCTTGCACGCCCCGCACATCCAGCGTGGCAGACAGCGAGCCGCGTCGGCCCACGCGGATCAGATCGCCCAGCTTCTGCTTCGCGGAAGGCTCGCCTACCACGCACCAGTCCAGGCGCTCTCCGCGCTGCCTGAACACGTCGGCAACCTTGCGCACCCCATCGATCGCGTCGCCTTCCTCGTCGCTGGTGAGCAGCAATCCCACACGACCGGCATGATCCGGATACGCGGCGACGAATTCCTCCAGCGCCACCACCATGGCGGCCACGCTGCCCTTCATGTCCGCTGCGCCACGACCGTACAGCACGCCGTCACGGATCGTCGGCTCGAATGGCGGCGAAGCCCATGCATCTTCGGGGCCGCTTGGCACCACGTCGGTATGCCCGAGGAATACCAGAGTGGACTCATCAGCCAGGCCATGCGTCGCCCACAGATTGTCGACCTTGCCGAAGCGCATGCGCTCCAGCGTAAAGCCGACGCGTTCCAGTCGCGTACCGATCTGGTCCAGGCATCCGGCATCATCAGGCGTCACCGAACGCCGCCGAATCAGTTCGCAGGCAAGGTCGAGTACTGCAGGCATCGACATGCTCCTAGGGATGCCTGAACAAGTGTACGCACGCGTCACCGTTCTGTCTGCGTGCAGATGCGCAGTGTGCCGATGAAGGCAGGCTTGGCTGCCTGTCGAAACGGCGCGCTGCGTAGCTGCGCGCAGACAGAGCGGCCCCAAGCGATTGGGCCCGAAGGCCGAGGTGATGTCCAGAAGGCCCGCAGGGCGGCGCGCGCGGCTTGCCCAGGCAACCAGCCTGCGCGGCGCCACGCCCACCACCCTGCGAACCTTCTGGACATCATGCTGCCTACGTAGACTTGTTCAGAGCATCCCTAGCCCAGCACCGCGCCGAGCACATGGCCAAGCACCCAGGTGATTCCTGCCGCGGCCGAGGTGACGGCGAACTGACGGACGATGGAATAGCCCAGCGGGCGACCGGTGAACAGCGAAGTGGACGAGGCGATGATGGCCAGACCGGACGCCGTGCTTACCAGCGAGGCGATCAGGGCAGCCTGCCCGTGCAGGAACAGGTACGGTGCCACGGGAAAGGCGGCACCTACGGCAAACAGGAAAAACGAGGAGATCGCGGCATGCCAGGCCGAACCACCGAGGTCCTCCGGGTCGACGCCCAGCTCTTCGCGTACCAGCAGGTCCAGGGCCGAGCGCGGGCTCTCGATCAGTTTCGCTGCCATGCTCTCGGACACGGCCTCACCGAGATTCTTGTCACGGTAGATTGCGGCGATGCGCTGGCGCACGTCTTCCGGTGCCACCGCCAGGCGTTCGGCGCGCGCGGTGATCTGCGCCTGGTAGAACTCGCGTGAACTGTTGACCGACAGCCATTCGCCCAGCGCCATCGAACAGGCCCCGGCGACCAGTCCGGCCGTACCGGCCAGGGCCACCGCATGATCGGAAACCGCGGCGCCGGCCATGCCCATGACCAGGCTGACGTTGGACACCAGGCCGTCGTTGGCACCCAGCACGGCGGCGCGCAGTGTGTTGCCACTCTGGCCGCGCAGGCCGCTGCTCGGCAGGGCACGGCCGCTGTCGTGGAAATGGTCGCGGTGACTGCTGCGGTCGACCGGCGTGGCGTAGTGATCGGCATGCGTGATGCGCGACACCGTGGGCATCACGAAATCGCTGCCGAAGCGGGCCGCAAGCCACAGCAGCAGCCGCACACGGAGACTCGGGCGGCGTTCCGGTGCGCCGTGGCCCAGTTCAGCCAGCTGCGCCACCCAGAAAGCCGCATTGGCACGTTCCGACTCGGCAATGCGGCGAAATGCACGGGCCGCCCGCGCATCGTCACTGAGCGCTGCCAGGCCGGCATACAGGGCGGCATTGTCCCGCTCGATGCGCAGGTTGGTGAGATAACGATGGATAGTGGCCTGCTTCATGTCAGCGTCCGAAGCGTTGCCTGAACAAGGCGTCGCGAAAACCCGTGCTCACGCTGCCATCGTCCAGCACCACCACGGGACGGCGCACCAGCGCCGGGTATTCCCTGATCAGCAAAGTCCACTCGGGATCGCTGTCCGGATTCTTGCGCTGTGGCAGCAGGTTGCGCCAGGTGGTGGAGGCCTTGTTGACCAGTTTTTCCCAACCGCCCAACCGGCCTGCCCAGTCCTTCAGCGTGGCAGCCGGGACCGGGTGTTCGCGATAATCGACAAACGTGTATTCGACCTCGAAGCGGTCCAGCCACTTGCGCGCCTTGCGGCAGGTATCGCAGGACTTCAGGCCGTAGACAGTAACGGTCATTGCGCGGCCCTGAGCAGTTCGTTGATGCCGGTCTTGGAACGGGTCTTGCCATCCACCTGCTTGACGATGACAGCGGCGTAGAGACTGTGCGATCCGTCCTTCGCCGGCAGGCTGCCGGCCACCACCACGCTGCCGGCAGGCACCCGGCCGTAGCTGATCTCGCCGGTGGCGCGGTTGTAGATGCGCGTGGACTGGCCCAGGAACACGCCCATGCCGATCACGCTGCCCTTTTCCACCACCACGCCCTCGACCACTTCCGAGCGCGCGCCGATGAAGCAGTCATCCTCGATGATGGTCGGTCCGGCCTGCAGGGGTTCGAGCACCCCGCCGATGCCAACGCCACCGGAAAGATGCACGCGCGCGCCGATCTGCGCGCACGAACCCACCGTGGCCCAGGTGTCGACCATGGTGCCCTCACCCACATAGGCGCCGATATTGACGTAACTGGGCATGAGCACGGCATCGCGTGCGATGTGCGCGCCACGGCGCACCAGCGCACCGGGCACCACGCGCGCACCGGTCAATTCGACCTCGGGTCCGGAGCCGTGTCCGAAACGCAGCGGCACCTTGTCGTAGGCCTGCGCGGGCCCACCATCGACCACGCAATTTTCGTGGATGCGGAAATACAGCAGCACAGCCTTCTTCAGCCACGCATGCACGGTCCAGCCACCCCGCCCATCCGGCGAGGCCACACGCGCCTGTCCCGATTCGAGCCGGTCCAGCGCCTGTTCCACCGCCGGTCGTATCTCACGCTCGATCTCGTCCCGGCTCAGATCGTTGCGGCGTTCAAAGGCATCATCTACAAGGGTTTCGAGGGAGGGCATGCGGGTTGTCCGGTTGCTGGAATGGGGAAACTGCAAAGAGTACACGGATGCAGGCCGTCGATGCTCTATCCGAGTGCCCCGGGCCTTCGCCGGGCGGATTCCGGTCCGCGCATGTCATCGGCCGACGGACCGACCCGCAGCATCAACGCCGCGTGCAAGCGTTCGCAGGCATCGGCATCCAGTCGCCGGTTCCCGCGATCGGTGAGCTGGAAGAAATCCTCCACGCGTTCTCCGAAGGTGGCGATGCGCGCATCGTGCACACGCACACCCGTCTCCACGAAGGTGCGTGCAACCTCGGCCAGCAGACCGGGGCGGTCGCTGCATACCAGTGCCAACTGCGTGCGTTCAGCGGCGACATCGTCGGTGAACTCGATGCGCGGAGTCATCTGGAAATGCCTCTGCCTGCGGCTCAACCCGCGCTTTGCCGGTTGCGTTCGCACCGGCTGGCCAAGGGCACGTCCCAGCCGCGTGCGCAATTCATCAGCGCGTTCCAGGCTGGCCGGTTGCTGGGTGTCCGACTCCAGCAGCAAAAACGTATCCAGTGCCAAACCTGTGTTGGAACCCAGCACGCGCGCTTCCACCACCGAGAAACGCAGGCGGTCGAGCATCGCCGTGACGGTGGCGAACAGGCCGTCACGGTCGCGGTCGCAGACGAATACCTCGGTACACCCACGCACCGAAAACGGGTGCACCTCGACCAGCGGCAGCTGCCCTCCGGCATGAAGCACGGCAGCCGTCTGCCAGGCAATCTGCTCGGGCCGGTGGCGCAGGAAGCTCAAATCGGGGAAATCAGCCCACACATGCGCGACCTGGTCGGACTGGAAGCCCTCGTGCACCAGCAGGGCCAGCGCACGTTCACGGCAATCGCGCACACGGGCATCGGCACGCAGGGGCAGTGCAAGGTCCGAACGCAGGGCATAGCGCGCGGCCACGTACAGATCCGCGAGCAGACGGTCCTTCCAGGAGTTCCACAATTTGGGGCTGGTGCCGATGATGTCGGCAATGGTCAGCAGGTACAGATGGTCCAGGTGCTCCCAGTCGCCCACTTCGGTGGCAAACCGGTGCACCACGTCGGGGTCGGTGATGTCCTGGCGCTGCGCCGTGGTGCTCATCAGCAGGTGCCAGCGAACCAGCCAGGCCACCAGTGCACCGTCCTCGTCGGACAGGCCCAGGCGTTTGCAGAAGTCGCGGGCATCGGATTCACCCAGCACCGAATGATCGCCCCCACGCCCCTTGGCGATGTCATGGAAAAGCGCCGCCAGCAGGATGATCTCCGGCCGGTCCAGGCTCGACCAGATCTCGCAGGCGATGGGAAATTCGCGACGCGCCCCGGGATCGGCAAAACGCGCCACGTTGCGCAACACGCGCATGGTGTGCTCGTCCACGGTGTAGACGTGAAACAGGTCGTACTGCATGCGCCCGACCACCCGTCCGAACGCAGGCAGAATCGCGGCCAGCAGTCCGAAACGGTTCATGCGCCACAGTGCCTCCACGGCCGGCGCGCCACGCCGCAGCAGGGCGCACAAGCTATCGAGCACGGCGCGATCCTCGCCGATGCGCTCGCCGAGCTCGGCCACGGCCTGCTGGATGCGGCGCATGGCCTCGGCGGTGAACCCGATGAGTTCAGGGTGGTCCAGGCGCAGGATGAATCCCTCGATGAGGGCGGCCGGGCGGCGCCGGTACAGATCTGCATCACTCGGCTCCAGGCGTGTGCCCAGGCGCACGAAATCCGCATTCAGCGGTTCGGGCGCGACATCCACTTCGAGCAATTCCTCGAAACGCTCGCCGAGCTGGACACCCAGCCGCTCGATCACGGTGGCAGCCCGGTAGTAGCCCTGCATGAACTGTTCCACGCCCAGGTTCTTGGCATGCTCGTCCTCGAAACCCAGGCGCGCGGCCAGGGCCCGCTGGTAGTCGAACAGAAGCCGTTCCTCGGCACGCCCGGCTTCCAGATGCAGCGCGAAACGATACCGCTGAAGGGTGGATTCGGCGGCCAGCAGCGCATCGTGCTCGGCCGGATCGAGCAGCCCCTCGTCGACCATGGCGTTGAAACTTCCCACGCCGGCCACCCGGCGTCCCAGCCATCGCAACAGGTCGAGGGTGCGCAGCCCACCGGGGCCATCCTTGAGATTGGGTTCGAGGTTGTGCGCCGTGTCGTCGTGCCGGGCATGCCGCTCGGCCTGCTCCTCAAGCTTGGCCTGAAGAAAGTCCTTCGCAGGCCACAACACGGGATCATCGACAATGGCCGAATACACCGTGCGCATGGCCGCATCACCGGCAAGCCAGCGTCCGTCGAGCAGACTGGTGAAGACGCTGACATCGCTCCCCGCCAGGCTACGGCACTGGTCCGCATCGCGCACCGCGCTGCCTGGCTTGAGCCCGATATCCCACAGGCAGGCAAAGAAGCGCTCCAGCGCCGGCGCCCAGCGCGTCCCGGCCTCGGGCGTGACCAGCACCAGCAGGTCGACATCGGACTGCGGAAACAGCAGGCCCCGGCCATAGCCGCCGACGGCAAACAGCGCAGCGCCTTCCGGGGCGCCGAGAAATGCGGTCCAGACATGTTCGAGAACCCGGTCGACCAATGCCGTACGCCGCTCAGCCAGCAAACCGGCCTGGCTGCCGGCGGCAAACGAGGTGGACAGGCTGCGATCGGCATCGCTCGCCAGTTGCCTCAGGGCACGCCGCGCATCCGCGGAAACCCCCGAACGCGGCACGGCGCGTGGCAGGCGCGGAAGTGCGGGCAGCAGGCGGGAGGCAGTCTTGTGCACAGACACGTCAATGGACCCTCGGCAGGTGCTGCAGGCAGCATAACGCCTGCGCATGACTAAATCGCGCGGTTGTTTCCGCAGTCCGGATCTATATCGTCCGCATGCCGCCGATCCGTGTACCGGTCACGCGTCCGAGGCAACCTGGTTTCAGGCGTCCGGCCAGGGCGTGAGGATCTCGTAGCCGTCTTCGGTCACGGCCACGGTGTGCTCCCATTGCGCCGACAGCGAGTGGTCCTTAGTCACCACCGTCCAGCCATCGGGCAATGCGCGCGTCGCCGCCTTGCCGGCGTTGATCATGGGCTCGACCGTGAAGGTCATACCCTTCTCCAGCCGCAGACCCGTACCCGGGCGACCATAGTGCAGCACCTGCGGCTCGTCGTGATAGATCTTGCCGATACCGTGTCCGCAGTACTCGCGCACCACCGAAAAACCGGCCGACTCGGCATGGCTCTGGATGGCGTGGCCGATGTCACCCAGGGTGGCGCCCGGACGCACGGCCCCGATCCCCTTCATCATTGCCTCCCAGGTCACATCGACCAGCCGCCTGGCGCGTACGCTGGGGTTGCCGACGACAAACATGCGGCTGGTGTCGCCGTGCCAACCGTCCTTGATCACGGTGACGTCGCAATTGACGATGTCGCCATCCTTGAGGACCTTGGAAGTACTGGGAATACCGTGGCAGATCACGTGGTTGACCGATGTGCACAGGGTCTTCGGAAAGCCGCGGTAGCCGACGTTGGCCGGCACCGCCTTCTGCACGTTGACGATGTGCTCGTAGGCGATGCGGTCCAGGTCCTCGGTGGTCACGCCCGGTTGCACGTGCTCCTTGAGCACGGCCAGTACCTCGGCGGCCAGGCGTCCGGCCACGCGCATCTTCTCGATTTCTTCTGGGGTTTTCGCTACGACTGCCATGCTGCATCCTGTTGTGCCCGCCACCAGCCCGACCGGGCCGCGGTGACGGCGTAGCTTGCATATCGGGCCTGCCTTGTGGGGCGCTACCGCATACGGCTACAATTGACCGGCTCTGACGCCGGGCCAGGGACAAAACCCTCGCACGACGCGGATCGAAAGACGATTGTAACGCCTGTGCGGCATGATCGTCGGGTCGCATGCGAAATGGTTCGCAGCGACAACCAACAACGCCACACACGTATCGGCACCGGTTTCGGGGTGCCCCGTCCGCCTTTCGGGCGTCGGGGTCGGAATCGGGGATGCGTGGAGGTCCAACCCCTGGAGTACAACATGTCTCAAGTCACCATGCGCCAGATGCTGGAGGCCGGCGTGCATTTCGGCCACCAGACCCGTTACTGGAACCCGAAGATGGGCCCCTACATCTTCGGCGCCCGCGGCAAGATCCACATCGTCAATCTCGAAAAGACGCTGCCGCTTTTCAACGATGCCATGAATTTCATTTCCGGCGTCGCCCAGAAGCGCGGCACGATCCTGTTCGTCGGCACCAAGCGTGCGGCCCGCGAGGCAATCGCGGCCGAAGCTGCCCGTTGCGGCATGCCCTTCGTCGCCCAGCGCTGGCTGGGCGGCATGCTGACCAACTTCCGCACCGTCAAGCAGTCGGTCGCCCGGCTCAAGGAGCTGGAAGAGGCCGAAACCGACGGCTCCTTCGAGAAGCTGGTCAAGCATGAAGTGCTGACCCTTCGCCGCGAGCGCGCGAAGCTGGAAAACTCGCTCGGCGGCATCAAGGACATGAACCGCCTGCCGGACGCCCTGTTCGTGATCGATGTCGGTCACGAGGACATTGCCGTGCTGGAAGCCCGCAAGCTGGGCATTCCCGTGGTTGCGGTGGTCGACACCAACTACGATCCGGACCGGGTCGATTACGCCATCCCGGGCAACGACGACGCCATCCGCGCCATCCAGCTCTACACCCGCGCAGCAGCCGACGCCGTGCTTGAAGGCAAGGCTGCCGCTCCGGCTGCCGCCCAGGGCAACGGCAACGATTTCGTCGAGCTGGACGCCGAGGGCAATCCGGTCATGAAGACCGACGAGCCGCACAAGAAGGCCCCGCCCAGGAAGTCGGCCGCCAAGAAGAGCCCTGCCAGGAAAGCCGCTCCCCGCAAGACCGGAAAGCCGACCGATGCGGAGGACACGAGCGACAGTGCAACGGATGCCGGGAAGCCGGCCGCCGAAACCGCTGCCGACGGCGAATAAGCTCCCACTCACGGCGCGCGCCCCGCTGGCGCACGCCACACGAAATACCGAGGAATACCGATGCAGATTAGTGCACAGCAGGTCAAGGAACTGCGCGAGCGCTCCGGCGCCGGCATGATGGAATGCAAGAAAGCCCTGGTCGCCAATGAGGGCGATATCGATGTCGCCATGGAATGGCTGCGCAAGCAGGGCCTGGCCAAGGCCGACAAGAAAGCCGGTCGCGTCGCGGCCGAGGGCCGTATTGTGGCCGCACAGAACAGCGATGCCGCCATCCTGGTCGAAGTCAATTGCGAAACCGACTTCGTGGCCAAGGACGAGAACTTCCTGAAGTTCAGCGACAACGTCGCCAAGGTGGCCCTTGAGTCGGGTGTTGCCGACGTCGAGGCGCTGAAGGCCGCAGCCTTCCAGGGCGGCGACAGCGTCGAGGACACCGCCAAGGGCCTGATCGCCAAGATCGGCGAAAACATCCAGGTCCGGCGCATGGCGCGGGTGACCTCCAGCGACACGCTCGGCAGCTACATCCACGGCGGTCGCATCGGCGTGCTGGTGGCGCTGAAGGGCGGCTCTGCGGACCTGGCCAAGGGCATCGCCATGCATGTGGCGGCCATGAATCCGGCCTACGTGACCCCGGACGATGTCCCGGCCGAAGTGCTGGATAAGGAAAAGGAAATCGCCCTGGCGCAGATGACCGACAAGGACAAGGCCAAACCGGCCGAGATCCAGGAAAAGATGATCCAGGGCAAGCTGCGCAAGCTTTGCGCCGAACAGTCGCTGACCGGCCAGGCCTATGTCCTGGATACCGCGAGCACCGTCGGCGACGTGCTGAAAAAGCAGGGCGCCGAAATCCTTGCCGTCGAGCGTCTGGCCGTGGGCGAAGGCATCGAGAAGGCCGAAGACGACTTTGCCGCCGAGGTCATGAAGCAGGCCGGCCTGGCCTGAGCCTCCACCTGTACGTTTGTTCTTCGAGGGCCGCATGCATCGCGGCCCTTCTTTTTTGCACGCAAGAAAGCACCTGAACCGACTGCATCGGCTACAATTCCCCCGTTTGTCCGCCCCGGGAAGCCCACATGACCGAACCCTCGCCCCTGTACCGTCGCGTCCTGCTCAAGCTCTCCGGCGAGGCCCTGATGGGTGAGGAGGACTACGGCATCGACCCGAAAGTGATCGGGCGGCTGGCCGACGAAATCATCGAGGCGCAGCGCTCAGGCGTGCAGATCGGGCTCGTCATCGGCGGTGGAAACATCTTTCGCGGCGCGGGCCTGGCGGCTGCCGGCATGGACCGCGTGGCCGGCGACCACATGGGCATGCTGGCCACAGTGATCAATGCCCTGGCCATGCAGGACGCCCTGGAGAAACGCGGCGCCTACGCCCGGGTGATGAGCGCCATCCCGATCCACGACGTGTGCGAGGACTACATCCTGCGCCGCGCCATCCGCCACATAGAAAAGGGTCGCATCGCGATCTTCGCGGCCGGCACAGGCAACCCATTCTTCACCACCGACTCGGCCGCCGCGCTGCGTGCCATCGAGCTGGGTGCCGACCTGCTGCTGAAAGCGACCAAGGTCGACGGCGTGTACAGTGCCGACCCGGCCAGACACAGCGACGCCGAACGATTCGAGACGCTGACCTACGACGATGTCATCGAACGCAAGCTCGCCGTCATGGACACCGCCGCGATCGCGTTGTGCCGCGACCACGGCATGCCACTGCGCATCTACGACCAGACCCGCTCCGGCAACCTCGGACGCATCCTCAACGGGGAACCGGTCGGCACGCTCGTCGAGTCGTCCTGACTGACCCCGCCACCCCCGGATACGGGTCGGCGCACTGCTATACTCGCCGGATCGTCCGGCACCCGGAGCCCTGCATGATCAACGACATCAAGAGCGATGCCCAGACCCGCATGGGCAAGAGCGTGGAAACCCTCAGGCATGAATTGCAGCGCCTGCGCACCGGCCGCGCCAGCGTGGCCCTGGTCGAAGGCATCAAGGTGTCCTACTACGGCGCGGACATGCCGCTGACGCAGGTTGCCGGCGTCGCCGTCACCGACGGCCGTTCGCTGACCATCACACCGTGGGAGAAGGACATGGTCGGTCCGATCGAAAAGGCCATCCTGGCCTCTGACATCGGCATCACGCCCAATACCGCAGGCATGGTCATCCGGCTCAACCTGCCGCCGTTGACCGAGGAGCGCCGCAAGGAACTGGCCAGGCATGTTGCACATGAGGGCGAGAACGCGAAAATCGCCATCCGCAACATCCGTAGGGATGCCATCCAGCAGATCAAGGAACTGCAGAAGGCGAAGGAAATCAGCGAGGACGACGAACACCGCGCCGAGGACGAGATCCAGCGCCTGACCGACCAGTTCGTCAAGGATGTAGATACCGTCACCGAAGCCAAGGAACAGGAGCTGATGGCGGTCTGAAGCCATCGCCAGCCATGTCCTCCGAGCCGCCCAGCGTTCCGCGACACATTGCCATCATCATGGATGGCAACGGACGCTGGGCAGAAAAGCGCCATCGGCCACGCCGTTTCGGTCACCGCGCCGGCCAGAAGGCCGTGCGCCAGTGTGTCGAATACTGCCTGCGCCACGGGGTGCCCGTGCTGACGCTGTTCGCCTTTTCCAGCGAAAACTGGCAGCGCCCCCCGAGCGAGGTGTCGGCACTGATGGGGCTGTTCGTCAAGGCGCTGGACAAGGAAGTGGATGAACTGCATGCACACGGCGTGCGGCTGAACTTCATCGGTGCACTGGAGCGCTTCGAGGCGCCGCTGCTCCAGCGCATGCAAGCCGCCAGCCATCGTACCCGGGACAACACCGCGCTGCAGGTCAATATCGCGGTCAACTACGGGGGCCGCTGGGACATCGCGCAGGCTGCCCGTACGCTGGCCAACGAAGTCGCCCGCGGTCAGCTCAAAGCCGATGCCATCGACGAAACCCTGTTCGGTGCGCGGCTCTGCCTGAGCGAACTGCCGGCACCCGACCTGTTCATTCGTACCGGCGGCGAGAGGCGCATCAGCAATTTCCTGCTGTGGCAGCTGGCCTATACCGAACTGTATTTCACCGATACGCTGTGGCCGGACATCGATGCCGCCTGCCTCGATGCCGCAATGGCCGACTACGCCGGCAGACAACGACGCTTCGGCCGTACCGGGGCGCAGGTCTCCGGCGAACCCGTCGCTCACTGATCGCAAGGATCCACTGCCGCATGCTCGCACAGCGCCTCGTCACCGCCCTGTTCCTGATCCCGCTTGTACTGGCGGTGATGCTCCTGCCGCCGACCTGGCTGTTCGGCACGTTCATGGCCGCACTGTTCCTGGCCGCGCAATGGGAGTGGACACGCCTGAGTGGCCTGCACCGCATCCTGCCACGGGTGTCCTGGCTCGCCCTGATGCTGACGCTGATGGTGCTGATGACGATCCTGCACGCACGACATACGGGGATCTGGATCTTGGTCATGGTTCTCGGCGTCGGTGGATGGAGCCTGAGCCCCCTGTGGCTGGCCCGTCACAGTTTCGCGGCCTCGCCCACGCCGGATAACCGCCGCCTGAAACTGCTCCTGGGGCTGCTGGCGATCCTGCCCTCCTGGACGGCCCTGGTCTTCCTGCACGGCCAATTGCGGGGCCCCGAATGGGTGCTGCTGGCAATCATCCTGGTGTGGGCTTCCGATACCGGCGCCTACGTCGCCGGCCGCCTGTTCGGCAAGCGCAAGCTGGCGCCGTGGATCAGCCCCAACAAGACCTGGGCGGGCGTCTATGGCGCACTGGCCCTCGGTGCCGTGGCCAGCCTCCTCGGCGGATGGCTTCTGGATATACATACCGCCGTCGGCATGTTCCAGATCGTCCTGCTGGGGCTGGCCACGACATGCGCTTCGGTACTGGGCGACCTGATCGAAAGCCTGCTCAAGCGCCAGGCCGACATCAAGGATTCGGGGGCCCTGTTCCCCGGACACGGCGGCCTGCTCGATCGCATGGACAGCATCTTCGCGGCCCTGCCGGTGTTCGTCATCGGCAAGATGCTGCTAGGCCTGTGATGCCGGCGATGCCCACACCATCCCGCGCTGCTGCCCCGCGAACCCTGGCCATTCTCGGCGCCACCGGCTCGATAGGCGGCAGCACCCTGGATGTGGTCGCCCGCCACCCTGATCGTTTTCGCGTTGGCGTGCTGGCCGCACACCGCAACAGCGAGAAACTGGCCGCGCTGTGTGCCCGTTTCCGGCCAGAACTGGCCATCCTCGCTGATGCCTCCATGGAGCAGGACCTGCGCCGCAGGTTGCGCTCGCAAGGCGTGGACTGTCAGGTGCAGTCGGGGATGCCGGCCATTGCCGAGGCGGCAGGCGGGGATGCTTGCGACACCGTGGTGGCCGCCATCGTCGGTGCCGCCGGACTGGACTCCACCCTGGCCGCGGCGCGCGCCGGCAAGCGATTGCTGCTGGCCAACAAGGAATCGGTGGTCATGGCCGGGGCACTGCTGATGCAGGCCTTGCGCGAGGGTGGCGGGGAACTGATTCCGGTCGATTCCGAGCACAACGCGATCTTCCAGTGCCTGCCCGGCGGACGTCCCGCGCTGGACAAGGCAGGGGTGCGACGGCTGCTGCTGACAGCCTCCGGCGGCCCGTTCCGCGGACGTTCCCGGGCTTCGCTGCGCGACATCACGCCGGACCAGGCCTGCGCCCATCCGAACTGGGACATGGGGCGCAAGATTTCGGTCGATTCGGCCACGCTGATGAACAAGGGGCTGGAGGTGATCGAAGCCCATTACCTGTTCGGCGCGCCAGCCGACGCGATCGACGTGGTGGTGCACGCGCAGAGCCTTGTGCATTCGCTGGTCGAATACGCCGATGGCTCAATGCTGGCCCAGCTGGGACACCCGGACATGCGTACCGCACTGGCGCATGCCCTGGCCTGGCCCGAACGCATCGACGCCGGCGTTCCAGCGCTGGATCTGGCGTCAGTGGGGCAACTGGATTTCGAAGCGCCGGACACGGATACCTTCCGCTGCCTCGCCCTGGCCTACCAGGTCCTGCGCGAGGGCGGCGATGCGGGCACAGTGCTCAACGCCGCCAACGAAATGGCGGTTGCCGCCTTCCTTGCAGGCACCCTGCCGTTCCTGGGGATCGCCGATGTGATCGAACAGGTGCTCGAGGAACTGCCGCCGCAAGCGGTGGTCGATATACCTACGCTTGTCGAGCGTGATCTCATGGCGCGCGATACGGCGCGCCGATGCATTCGCCTGCGCTGCTAAGCTACCCGGATCCCGACCCATGAGCGCATTGCGCCCAGCCCCTTCTACATACTTGCGAACACCTGCGACTGCATGAGCACAATTCTCGGTTCCGTCTGGTGGCTCATCGTCACCCTTGCCTTGCTGGTGACTTTTCACGAGTTCGGCCATTTCTGGGTGGCGCGTCGCTTCGGCGTGAAGGTCCTGCGCTTTTCGGTGGGCTTTGGCCGTGCGCTGTGGAGCCGCACCGGGCGTGACGGCACCGAATACCGCATAGCCATGATCCCGCTTGGCGGCTACGTCAAGATGCTCGATGCGCGCGAAGGCGAGCCGATTCCCGAGGAGCTCAAGGACCAGGAATTCACCGGCAAGCCGGTGTGGCAGCGCATCGCCATCGTCGCCGCCGGCCCCGCCTTCAACATCCTGTTCGCTGTTGCCGCGCTGTGGCTGATGTTCGTGATCGGCAGGCCGGACAGCGCTCCGCTGGTGGCGCATCCCGCGGCTCAGACCCTGGCTGCCCAGGCCGGCTTCCAGAGCGGTGACCGCATCCTCGCCGTGGATGGCGAGCAGGTGAAGACCTGGACCGGCGCCATGGATGCCATTTCCAACGACGCCCTGCTGCACCGTTCCGCTACCGTTCGCGTGCGACGTGCAAACGGCAGCGAAGCCACGCTGGACCTGCGCCTTGACACCCTGCCCATTGCCGGGGGAGTCGCCGCATCGTTCGGCCGCATCGGCCTGCGCAACGGCGGCTTGCCTCCGGTCGCGCAACAGGTCGTGCCCGGCGATCCGGCCGCGCGGGCCGGAATCCGTCCCGGTGACCGCATCCTCGCGGTCGATGGCCAGCCGGTACGGTATTTTTCCGATATCGGCCTGCTGATCCAGCAGGGCATGCAGCATGCCTCCTCCATCCGTCTCGACGTGCGCCAGGGACAGGGCACGCGCAGCATGCAGATCACGCCGCAAAAGAGCACCGCGGGCCAGGGACCGCCACGCTGGCTGATCGGCATTGCTCCGCCGCCACTGCCGGCCGCCGACTACGTCACCCTGCGCTACGGTCCGATCCAGTCGCTGGACCAGGCCCTGGCATCGAGCTGGTCGACTGTGGACACCTCGTTCCGGATGATCGGCCGCATCCTCACCGGCGAGGCCTCGGCCCGCAATATTTCCGGCGTGATCACCATCGCCCGCGTGGCCGATTCCTCGGCCCGCATGGGCCTGAGCTGGTTCCTCAATTTCCTGGCCCTGGTCTCGCTCAGCCTGGCCATCGTCAACCTGTTGCCGATCCCGATCTTGGACGGCGGGCACCTGCTGTATTACCTTATCGAGTTGGTCAAGGGCAGTCCGGTCAGTGAACGCACCATGATTGCCGGCCAGTATGTCGGTCTGGCATTGCTCACCTGCCTCATCGGACTGGCTCTGTACAACGACATTCTCGGAATACCCTCTTGAACCGGGGCATCCTTTCGCCGCGGACTGTTGCCGCGCACCCGTGCACCACCCACTGGAATCGACGATGAAGCGTATCGCCGCCCTGATCCTGCTTGCCACACTGTCCGCCAACGCCGCTGCCATGCAGCCGTTTGTCATCTCCGACATCCGCGTGGACGGTCTGCAACGTATTGCTGCAGGCACCGTATTCACCTATCTGCCCGTGACCAAGGGCGACACCCTGACCGAATCCGGCGCACGACAGTCGATCGAGGCGCTGTTTCGTACCGGCTTCTTCAGCGACGTCGAGCTGGAACGCCAGGGCAACATCCTGATCATCAAGGTGGCCGAACGCCCGTCGATCGCAAAGCTGAACCTGCGCGGCAACAAGGCCATCAAGACCAAGGACCTGAAGAAGGGGCTCAAGCAGATCGGCCTGGCCGAGGGTGACACCTTCGATCCCCTGGCCCTGCAACGCGTCCAGGACGAACTGATCACCCAGTACTACAACCGTGGCAAATACAACGTTTCGGTGAAGGCCCACGTCACGCACCTGGACCGCAATCGGGTCAACATCGACATCGTGATCCGCGAAGGCAAGACCGCACGCATCAAGGCCATCAACATCGTCGGCAACACCCGTTTCACCGAAAAGCAGATCCGCAAGGACTTCAAGTCAAATACCACCGGCTTCTGGTCCTGGTACAGCAAGGACGACCAGTACTCCAAGGAAAAGCTCTCCGGCGACCTGAAGAAACTCGACTCGTTCTACATGAACCGGGGATATGCGGACTTCAACATCGACTCCACCCAGGTCACCATCAGTCCCGACAAGCGCAAGATGTACATCACGTCCGACATCACGCCGGGCGAGGTCTACAAGATTTCCGGCGTCGATCTGCTCGGCAAGCTGGTGCTGCCCGAAAAGACAATCCGTTCACTGGTCTTCATCCAGAAGGGCGAGATCTTCAACCGCTATCTGATCGAGCAGAGCAAGAAGGCCATCAAGGCGGTGTTGTCCAACATCGGCTACGCCTTTGCCGAAGTCCAGGTCGTGCCCAAGCTCGACAAGGCCAAGCGCACTGCCGAAGTCACCTTCTACGTCAAGCCCGGGCCCCGGGTCTACGTGCGACGCATCAATTTCCACGGCAACACCAAGACCGAGGATTCGGTGCTGCGGCGCGAGATGCGGCAATCGGAAGGTTCCTGGTACAACCAGGCCGCCATCGACGCTTCCAAGCGCCGCCTGCAGACCCTGGGTTACTTCAAGGACGACGTGAAGATCGATACCCGGCGTGTGCCCGGCACCACCGACGAGGTCGACCTCAATGTCAAGGTCGAGGAAAAGGCATCCGGCAGCCTGATGTTCGGCGTCGGCTATTCGCAGTATTCGGGCATGATCCTGAGTGCCTCGGTATCGCAGAACAACTTCCTCGGCACCGGCGACAAGTTTTCGGTGTCCGCGCAGAAGAGCAGCTACTACACGCAGATCCAGTTCGGTTACGTCAATCCGTACCTGACCGATGACGGCGTGAGCATCGGCTACAACGCCACCTACAGCAAGACGAACTTCGGCAACACCACATTTGCCAACTACAGCAACAGCACCAAGGCATTCTCGACCACCATCGGCATTCCGGTCAGCGAGGTCGACCGCCTGCAGTTCGGGCTCGGAATCAGCAGCAACAAGGTCAACCTGTTCCCGTTCTATTCCCCCACCGAGCTGCTCGATTACCAGAACGCAATCGGCCATCGAACCGTGCATTCCTGGACCGGCACCCTCGGCTATGTGCGCGATACCCGCAACTACTACTGGGCACCCACCCGTGGCGGCGTGCAGTCGTTCTCGATCAATGCCTCCCTGCCCGGCTCCACCGTCGAGTACTGGAAGGCGATGTACCACGGCAACCATTTCTGGCCGGTGGGCGGCGGCTTCGTCCTGTTGCTGGACGGCGAGCTCGGTTACGGCAAGACCTACGGCAAGGACAAGAAATTCGCGCTGCCGTTCTGGGAGAACTTCTATGCCGGCGGCGTGCGCGACGTACGTGGCTACCAGGACAACACCCTGGGTCCGCGGGCCTATGTCCCCGCCTACGGTTTTGCACAACCGGTCGGCGGCGCCTTCAAGGTCAAGGGCACGGCACAGGTATTCCTGCCGATCCCGGCCTTGCGTGATGTCAGTACGGCGCGCGTGGCGGCTTTTGTGGACGTCGGCAACGTGTACAAGGATTTCAACAGCTTCAGCACCCGGCTGCTGCGTGCCTCCTACGGTCTTTCGCTGCAATGGCAGGCGCCGATCGGTCCGCTCGTGATCAGCTATGCCGTGCCTTTCCACGACCAGCCCCAGGATCGCCGCTACCTGGAACGGCTGCAGTTCACTTTTGGCAGCCAGTTCTGAGAAGATCCCGGTGCACCTCGCGCATGCGCCGGCAGGCATGCGCGGGGCTGGCTGTCATGGGGTGGTACAAGGGGAGCGTCGTTTGAATACCCGATACACACTGGGCGATCTGGCCGAGCGGTTCGGTCTCCGGATGCAGGGCCCGGCCGATACCCTCATCGAAGGCGTCGGCACGCTGGGTTCGGCTGGCAGCCACCAGCTGAGCTTCCTGGCCAACCCGCGCTACAAGTCACAGCTTGAGAGCACCAGCGCCGCTGCCGTCGTGTTGGCTCAATCCGCGGCGGAAGACTGCCCACGCCCGGCCCTGATCGCCCCCGACCCGTATCTGGCCTTCGCCCGCATCGCCACCCTGTTCGAGCGGCAATATGCGCCGGAACCGGGCATTCACCCCACGGCCGTCGTCGCCGAAGACGCCCGCATCGCCGCTTCGGCCAGCATAGGACCGCATTGCGTCATCGGTACCGGTACGCGTATCGAGGAGGGAGCTGTCGTGGGACCGCATGGGATCATCGGGCCCGAGTGCGTGGTCGGGCCGCAATGCCGACTGGTCGCGCGCGTCACGCTGGTGGTGCGCGTGCGCCTGGGCGCACGTGTGCTGGTGCATCCGGGTGCCGTGATCGGCTCGGACGGCTTCGGCATCGCGGTGGATGAGGGCCGCTGGGCCAAGGTGCCGCAACTGGGCGGCGTGCGTATCGGCGACGACTGCGAAATCGGCGCCAACACCACCATCGATCGCGGCGCGCTGGAAGACACGGTGCTGGAAGAGGACGTGCGCCTGGACAACCAGATCCAGATCGCGCACAACGTGGTCATTGGCGCGCATACCGCCATGGCAGGATGCAGCGCCGTCGCCGGCAGCGCGCGCATTGGCCGCTGGTGCCTTATCGGTGGTGATGCCGGTATTCTCGGCCATCTGGAGGTGGCCGACCGCGTTACCATTACCGCCAAGAGCCTGGTCACGCACTCGATCCGCGAGCCCGGGGAATATTCTTCCGGCATGCCGCTGCAGGAAAACCGCCTGTGGCGTCGCAATGCCGCCCGCATCAAGAAACTGGACGAAATTGCGCGCCGGCTTTCGGCGCTGGAAAGGAAAGATCATGAGTGACGCCATCAAGCTGCCGGTCGAGGCCAGCGAAATCCAGAACCTGCTGCCGCACCGCTACCCGTTCCTGCTGATCGACCGCGTGGTCGAGTTCGAGTCCGGCAAGCGCGTCGTGGCGATCAAGAACGTGACCATCAACGAACCGTTCTTCCAGGGTCATTTCCCCGGTCATCCGGTCATGCCCGGCGTGCTGGTGATCGAGGCAATGGCGCAGACCGCGGGTACGCTGGTTCGGCTCAGCGCAGGCGCCGTGTCGGAAAACAACACCCTCTTCTACCTGGTCAAGATCGACAAGGCCCGTTTCACCGCGATGGTGGTGCCGGGCGACCAGTTGCGCCTTGAAGTCCGGCTCAAGCGCATGCTTCGCGGCATGGGGCAGTTCGAGGCCGTCGCCACGGTCGACGGCAAGGAAGTCGCCAGCTGCGAGCTGATGTGTGCCGGCCGCGCCGACTGAGGAGCGTGCAATGACCCATCCCACCGCCCAGATCGACCCCACGGCACGCATTGCCGATGACGTGGATATTGGTGCCTACAGCGTGATCGGGGCACAGGTGGAGATCGGTGCCGGAACGGTGGTCGGCCCGCATGTGGTCATCCAGGGCCCGACCCGCATCGGCCGTGACAACCACATTCACGCCTTCGCCTCGATCGGTGGTGATGCCCAGGACAAGAAATACCATGGCGAACTCGCCCGCCTGGAGATCGGCGACCACAACGTGTTCCGCGAATTCGTCACCATCAACCGCGGTACGGCCGATGGTGGTGGCGTCACCCGCATCGGCGATCACAACTGGTTCCTGGCCTACGTGCACATTGCGCACGATTGCCAGGTCGGCAGCCACACGGTGTTCTCCAACAATGCTTCGCTGGCCGGTCACGTGGAAATCGGCGACTGGGTGATCATGGCCGGTTTCAGCGGCGTGCACCAGTTCTGCAAGGTCGGCGCCCATGCCTTCATCGGCATGGGCTGCCTGGTCGGTGCCGACGTGCCGCCGTTCGTGATCATGGGCAAGCAGGAACACGGCCGCCCCCGCGGCATCAACAGCGAAGGACTCAAGCGACGCGGCTTCGAGGCTGACCGCATCGCCACCATCCGTCGCGCCTACCGCACCCTCTACATGGCCGGGCTGCCGCTGAACGAAGCCTGCAAGCGCCTGGGCGAGCAGGCACAGACCAGCGAAGACGTGCAGGCGATGCTGGAATTCATCGAACGCAGCGAACGCTCACTGAAACGCTGATCGGGCAGGGGATCCCGGGCGCACAATCGCCTACACTGCCAGCCATGCATGTCGAACCACCCCCTGCCACGGAAACGGACCGTCCGGTTGTCGCACTGATCGCCGGCGAAGCCTCCGGTGATGCCCTCGGCGGCCCCCTGATCGCGGCGCTGCGCAGGCACCACCCCCGGGCGCGATTTGTCGGCGTGGGGGGGCCGTGCATGCACGAGGCCGGTTTCGAGGCCTGGCACGACATCCAGGAACTGTCTGTGATGGGTTTCCTGGAAGTCCTCAAGCACCTGCCGCGCCTGCTGCGCCTGCGACACAGTCTTGTGTCCCGCCTGGACGCCATGCAACCGGACCTGGTGATCGGCATCGATGCCCCGGATTTCAACCTGGGCCTGGAACGCATCCTGAAACGCCGCGGCCTGCGTACGGTGCATTATGTCAGCCCGTCGGTATGGGCCTGGCGCGAGAAACGCGCGCAGAGCATCGGCCGCAGTGCCGAGCGCGTGCTGTGCCTGTTCCCGATGGAGCCACCGATCTACGCCCGGCATGGCGTCGATGCGCGTTTCGTCGGCCACCCGCTGGCCGACCGTTTCCCGCTGGTGGCCGACCGCGCCGGTGCGCGAACACGGCTCGGCCTGGCGCAGGAAGTTCCGGTGCTGGCCGTGCTCCCCGGCAGCCGGATCAGTGAAGTCGAACGGCTGGGACAGATCTTCATCGAGGCCGCCAGGCGCGTCTCGGACGCCATGCCCGGGCTGCGCATCGTGATACCTGCGGCCAACACGCGTTGCCGCGCCCTTCTCGATGCCATGCTGCTGCGCCCGCCGCCTGGCATCAGGCTGCTGGATGGCCACGCCCACGATGCGATGCTCGCTGCCGACGTGGTGCTGCTGGCCTCGGGCACGGCCACGCTCGAGGCCATGCTGGCCAAGCGCCCCATGGTGGTGGCCTATCGCGTCGCGCCGCTGACCTATCGATTTGTGCGCGCCCTGAACCTGATCAGGACCGACACTTTCGCCCTGCCCAACATCCTCGCCGGCACCCGACTGGTTCCGGAACTGATGCAGGATGAATGCACTGTGGACAATGTCGCCGAGGCGGTACTGGATCTGTTCCGCAACAGCCGCCGGCGCGGCGCCATCGTGGCCGCCTTCGAAGTGCTGCACCGCAAGCTCAAGGGTACGCTCGAGGGCAATGCAGCCGAGCAGGCCGCCGCGGCCGTCGTCGACATGCTCCCCGGACCGGATGCCTGACATGACGCTCGGGCAGCAACAATCCCTGCGCCTGGCTGGCATCGATGAAGCCGGACGTGGACCGCTGGCCGGCCCGCTGGTAGTCGCCGCCGTGATCCTGGATCCGGCCGCACCGATCGACGGGCTGGACGATTCCAAGAAACTGGGCGAACAGCGGCGTGAAGTGCTGTATGCCCAGATACTCGAACGTGCGCTGGCATGGCATGTCGTGACCATCGACAGCACACGGATCGACCGCATCAATATCCTCCAGGCCACGTTGCAGGGCATGCGCCAGGCCGCATGCGGCCTGCACCCGGATGCCGAGCATGCGCTTGTCGATGGCAACCGTGTACCCCCGCGCATGCCATGCCCATGCCGGGCGCTGGTCGGTGGCGATGCGCTCGAACCGGCCATCAGCGCCGCGTCCATCCTGGCCAAGGTCACTCGCGACCGTTACATGGTCGATCTGGACACCCGTTTCCCCGGCTACGGATTTGCGCAACACAAGGGTTACGGCACACCCGACCATCTGATGGCATTGGCACGTCTGGGTCCCTGCCCCGAACACCGTCGCAGCTTCGCACCGGTGCGCAAGGCATTGGAGCCTGGAATGTTTGATCCGTGACGCACACCCTGTGCCTTGAGTCGCGAATCGGCGTACAGTGTTTCCACGGACCGAGGTAAACCGCTGTCGGCGGCGCCTCAGGGACTGATCGCCGCGCAGCCCGATAGGGAGGAGCCCGGCCATGAACGCTTCCCGCATACACCCATCGAAACCTTCAGCAACCGCGCAGGATCATCTGCGTCTGCGCGAAATTGCGCCTCAGTTGCGCGCCATGCTCGCCGACCCGGACTGGCTGCCTGCCTGTCAGGACATTCCTGGCCTCAATGCATTGCTCACTCGCATCGAAAATGATCCGGAGGTCGGTGAATCCGCGACCCCTCCCGACGTGGCTGTACTCCTGGCCGCTCACCAGGATTTCATCCGGTTCCGCAATGCACTGGCTGCGCGGCTCAATACACCCGACGACAAACCGCTTCGCATCACCCCGGAAGAATGGCTGTACCTGCGCCTGCGTCACCCTGGAAAAGGCGAAAACCTGGCGCCCTACGCCAATTACCGTCTGCAAGAGGGCCGCTTCCGCATTGGCGACTGATTTTCATCCAGACGCGCAATGACGGACTTCCCCCGCCTGGCAGGGTTTTACCCAGGCCCCACCACGCAGCGCGTGATCGCACTACACTGTGGGCATCATTCCGCTCCGATCCGCAATGCCTGACAGATTCGTTCACCTGCACACCCACAGCGAGTACTCGCTGGTCGATTCGACAGTTCGTGTCAAGGCACTGGTCGATGCTTGCGCACAGGCCGACATGCCTGCCGTGGCATTGACCGATGACAGCAACCTGTTCGCCCTGGTCAAGTTCTACCGCGCTGCCCATGCTGCCGGAGTCAAGCCCGTGGCCGGGTGCGATCTGTGGGTGGCCGACGCCGGTGATCCGCGCCCCTGGCTGCTGACCCTGCTGTGCCAGCATGAAAAGGGCTATCGGAACCTTTGCCGTCTGGTGTCGCGGGCCTGGCTGGAAGGCCAGCACGGTGGGCGACCGTATATCCGTTCCGAATGGCTGCAGCAGGGCACGGAAGGCCTGATCGCCACGGTCGGTCGCGCCAGCGCATACGCGCGCCGCGCCACCAGCGAGGACCCCGAAGCGGCGCGGGCCGACCTGGACCGCCTGCGCGGCATTTTCGATGATCGCCTTTACCTGGAGCTGACACGCACCCACCGCGAGGACGAACCGGCCTGGAACCAGGCCGCGTTGCAACTGGCCACCGACCTCGATCTTCCCGTTCTGGCAAGCAACGACGTGCGCTTCCTGCAACGCGAGGACTTCGAGGCGCATGAAGCGCGCGTGTGCATCCATCAGGGACGCGTACTGGCCGATCCGCGGCGGCCACGCGACTACAGCCAGGAACAGTACCTCAAATCCCCGGGCGACATGGCAGCCCTGTTCAACGACCTGCCCGAGGCGCTGGAAAACACGCTCGAACTGGCCAAGCGCTGCAACCTGGAGCTTGAATTCGGCACCTATTACCTGCCTGCATTCCCGGTACCCGAAGGTCACAACCTGGACAGCTACATCCGTGCCCAGGCCCATGAGGGGCTGGAGGAACGGCTGCGTTCGCAACCCCTGGCCGCGGGTCACACCCGCGAGGACTACACGCAGCGGCTGGAACGCGAACTGGACGTCATCATCTCGATGGGCTTCCCCGGCTACTTCCTGATCGTGGCCGACTTCATCCAGTGGGCCAAGGACCACGATATCCCGGTGGGCCCGGGCCGCGGTTCGGGTGCCGGCTCGCTGGTGGCCTGGTCGCTGAAGATCACCGATCTGGACCCCCTGCCCTACGACCTGCTGTTCGAGCGCTTCCTCAACCCCGAGCGCGTGTCGATGCCCGATTTCGACATCGACTTCTGCATGGACCGCCGCGACGAGGTGATCGACTACGTGGCGCGCAAGTACGGGCGCGAAAAGGTCAGCCAGATCATCACCTACGGCACCATGGCTGCCAAGGCGGTGGTACGCGACACCGGCCGCGTGCTGGGCATGGGCTACGGGCATGTCGATTCCATCGCCAAGCTGATCCCCAACGTCCTGGGAATCAGCCTGGAGGATGCACTTGGCCGCACCGAGAAGTCGCGCGGCAATCCCGATCTGGTTTCGCGGGAACTGGTCGAGCGCTACGAAAAGGAAGACGAGGTTCGTGAACTGATCGACCTGGCGCTCAAGCTCGAGGACCTCACCCGCAATGCCGGCAAGCATGCCGGCGGCGTGGTGATCGCACCACGCGACCTGACCGACTTCTCACCGCTGTACGCGGAAGAAGGCGGTGGCAGCGTGGTCACGCAGTTCGACAAGAACGACGTCGAAGCCGTGGGCCTGGTGAAGTTCGACTTTCTCGGCCTGCGCACGCTGACCATCATCGACTGGGCGGTGAAGGCCATCAACGAGCAACGCAAGGCCACTGGCGAAGCGCCGCTGGACCTGTCGCGGCTGCCGCTGGACGATCCCGACACCTATGCCCTGTTCGCCCGCGGCGACACGGTGGCGGTCTTCCAGTTCGAATCACGCGGCATGCGCGAGCTGCTCAAACGCGCCAGGCCGGACACCTTCGAGGACATCATCGCGCTGGCTGCGCTGTTTCGCCCCGGCCCGCTGGGTTCAGGCATGGACCGCGACTGGACCGACCGCAAGCATGGCCTGGCCAGGGTCAGTTACCCGCATCACTCGCTGGAGCCGGTACTCAAGCCGACCTACGGGGTGATCGTCTACCAGGAACAGGTGATGCAGATCGCCCAGGTCCTGGCCGGCTACTCGCTGGGCGGCGCCGACCTCCTGCGCCGCGCCATGGGCAAGAAAAAACCCGAGGAGATGGCCAAGCAACGCATCATCTTCGAGCAGGGTGCGGCGAAAAACGGCATCGAAGCCAGGGTGGCATCGTCGATCTTCGACCTGATGGAAAAATTCGCCGAATACGGCTTCAACAAGTCGCACTCGGCCGCCTACGCACTGGTTGCCTACCAGACGGCTTGGCTGAAATGCCATTATCCGGCCCAGTTCATGGCCGCCACCCTATCTTCGGACATGGACAACACCGACAAGGTGGTCAGCTTCCTCGACGAATGCAAGGCCATCGGCCTGTGCGTCGAACCCCCCGATGTGAACACCTCGACCTACAAGTTCGAGGCCACGGCCCCCCGCGTGGTGCGCTATGGCCTGGGCGCGATCAAGGGCGTGGGCGAAGGCATCTGCCAGGCCATTGCGGACGAACGCGACCGTGGCGGCCCGTATCGCGACCTGGCCGACTTCTGCCGCCGCGTGGCGCCGGGCAAGCTGAACAAGCGCGTGCTCGAGGCGCTGATCCTGTCCGGTGCCATGGACGCACTCGCCGACACCCGTGCAAGCCTGATGCTGCAGCTTCCCGAAGCCATGAAAGCCGCCGATCAATACCTGCGCAACCTCGAAGCCGGGCAGCAGGATATCTTCGGCCAGTCCGGCGACGAGGTGGCCACGATCGAGGTCACGCCACGACAGGTTCCCGAGTGGCCCCTGGAACAGTTGCTGAGTGGAGAACGCGATACCCTCGGACACTACCTGTCCGGACACCCCACCGACCCGTGGAAGGACCTGCTCGTGCAGCTTTCCACCTGCCCGCTGGAAGAAATCCCGGAACGCTACCAGCCGGCGCCCTCCGCGCCGTCGGAAAACACCAACCGCTATCGTCGCAACCAGGGGGCACCGTGGGTGGTGGCCGGCATGGTCACGGCCGTGCGACGGCGGGGGGACAGCGCGGCCTTTGTCCGCGTGGAAGATGCCGGGGGGGCGGTCGAAGCCAGTTTCTTCGGTGAAGCTCTCGGCACCTACGGCCCGTTGCTCGTGCGCGATGCGCTGCTGGTCGTCGAGGGTACGCTCTCCCTCGACGATTTCTCCGGTGGCTACCAGATACGCGCACGGCAGGCCTGGGGCCTGAACGAGGCCTGCGAACGTCTGGCGCGTGCGCTGCGGATACGGGTGAACGGCATCGACGGCGGCTTCGTCGACCGTTTCCGGCAGTTGATTTCCGACTATGCCGGCGGCTCCACGCCGCTGATCCTTTCCGGCTACCGCAACGAGCTGGGCGAGGCCGACATCGAGCTGGGCCAGGAATGGCGCGTACGGGTGCAACCCGAGCTGCTGCGCGCCCTGCGCGCCCTGCCCGGCGTGCGCGACGCCAAACTCAGTCTCAGCCGCCCTTCCGGCCCGTAGGCGCAGCTGTCGCCTGCGGCAATGCTCCCCGGCTATACTGGCATCTGCTACAGCCGAACATGCGCCGAATGAACGCGAATTTCCTTGAATTCGAACAACCGATTGCGGAACTGGACGCCAAGATCGAGGGCCTGCGCCATGCCAGCCATGGGCAGGCGTTCGACATCGACGAGGAAGTCAAGCGCCTGCGTGCCAAGCTGCGCACCAAGACAGCGGAAATCTTCAGGAACCTCAGCCCGTGGCAGGTGTGCCAGATTTCCCGCCATCCGATGCGGCCCTACACACTCGATTACATCGAGGTGATGTGCGAAGAGTTCCACGAACTGGCCGGCGATCGCGCCTACGCCGACGACGGAGCCATCGTCGGGGGACTCGGGCGCATCAACGGACGCGCCGTGATGATCATCGGCCACCAGAAGGCGCGTGATACCCGCAGCAAGATCCGCCGCAATTTCGGCATGCCGCGCCCCGAAGGCTACCGCAAGGCCCTGCGCCTGATGAAACTGGCCGAACGATTCGGCCTGCCCCTGCTGACCCTGATCGACACCATGGGGGCCTATCCCGGCGTCGGCGCCGAGGAACGCGGGCAAAGCGAAGCCATCGCCCGCAACCTGCTGGAAATGTCCGAGCTGAAGGTACCGATCGTGTGCAGCGTGATCGGCGAGGGTGGTTCCGGCGGCGCCCTGGCCATCGGGGTGGGCGACCGCGTGAACATGCTCGAATACGCCACCTACTCGGTCATCACGCCGGAAGGTTGCGCGTCCATTCTCTGGCGCAGCGCGGAAAAAGCCCCGCAGGCTGCCGATGCACTGCAACTGACGGCCTCCAGGCTCAAGGAGCTGGGCCTTGTCGACAAGGTCCTGCGCGAACCACTGGGCGGCGCCCATCGCAATCCGCACGGCATGGCCGTACGTCTCAAGGCCGTGCTGCTCAACCAGCTCGACGAACTGGAAAAGCTGCCCGTGAACGATCTGCTGGAAAGGCGCTACCAGCGTCTTCGCGGCTACGGCGCCTACACCGGCGACTGAGGACAGCGCCCACCGCAAGCCGAGCCACCCTGCATGCGGCGTTCATCGACGCGTTACCATCCGGTCACCGACGCCAAGGAGTTTGCACATGGCCAACCAGGCATCCACGGCCCGCCTGGCCGTCCTGATCGACGCCGACAACGCGCAACCGGCCATCGTCGAGGGGCTGCTGACGGAAATTGCCAAGTACGGCACCGCGCACGTCAAGCGCATCTACGGTGACTGGACCGGCACCCATCTCAACGGCTGGAAGGAAAACCTGCTGCGGCATTCGATCCAGCCGATCCAGCAATTCCGCTACACGGTGGGCAAGAACGCCACGGACTCGGCCATGATCATCGATGCCATGGACCTGCTCTATACCGAACGCTTCGATGGATTCTGCATTGTCTCCAGCGACAGCGACTTCACGCGGCTGGCCTCGCGCATCCGCGAATCGGGACGCATCGTGTACGGGTTCGGCGAACGCAAGACCCCGGGTCCATTCCGCACGGCCTGCGACAAGTTCATCTACACCGAGGTGCTGGTGGCGGCGACCGAGGACGAATCGTCGGCTACGGTCAAGCGCATGAGCGCGAAGGAACTGCGCCAGGACAGTCGGCTGATCAACCTGGTCCGGCATGCCATGGAGGCCGCCGCCGACGACAGTGGCTGGGCCGGACTCGGCGCCGTGGGGCAGATCATTTCCAAGCAATCGCCCGATTTCGACGCACGCAACTACGGGTACCCTAAGCTCAGCGAACTGATCGACGGTATCGGTCTGTTCGAATCCGAGCAACGGGCAAGCGGCAACGGCAAGGCGCTCTACGTGCGGCGCAAACCGTCGCGCAAGCGCTGAGCCTGGCCGATGGCCATGTCCCGGCAGCTTCCCGCCTTGCTGGATGCCGCCTGGTCCCGGGCCGGTAATCCGCCGCTGTGCGTTGCCCTGAGTGGCGGGCCCGATTCGACCGTCCTGTTGCATGCACTGGCAAGCGTTCGCGGAACGCAACGCAGCCTGCGTGCCGTGCACGTCGATCATGGCCTGCATCCTGACAGCACGTCGTGGGCCCGCGGCTGCGAGCAACAGTGCGCAGTGCTCGGCGTCGATCTGGAGATCATCCGTGTCGAGGTGCACAAGCGTGGCGAAGGCATCGAGGCCGCGGCGCGGGCGGCCCGCTACGCGGCGCTTGCCCGGGCCATCCGGGCCGGCGAGTGGCTGGTCACGGCGCACCACCGCGAGGACCAGGCCGAAACCGTACTGCTGAAACTGATGCGCGGCGCCGGTCCGCATGGCCTGGGCGCGATGCGCGAACGCCGCGCGCTGGGCAAGGGTCAGCTCTGGCGCCCGTTGCTCGATACCGACCGCGCGATGCTGGAGGCCTATGCACTTGCGACTGGCCTGACCGCCATCGACGACCCTGCCAACCGGGATCCGCTGCTGGCGCGCAGCTTCCTGCGCGAGGACATTCTTCCACGCCTGGCAACGCACTGGCCGCACGCCGCCCGCACCCTGGCACAGGCGGCGAGGATGCAGCAGGTACAGGCGGCATGGATCGACCGCCATGCGCGTGCCGCCGTGCGGGACATGCTGGCAGCGGACGGCAGCCTGCATGCCGACGGCTGGGTCAGCGGCGACCTCGCCGTGCGCCCGCGCGTGCTCGAGCTGTGGTTGCACGGGCAGGGCCTTGACGCGCCAGGCCAGGCGCAACGCGAGGAGCTGGAACGCCAGATCCGTACATCGGCCCCGGACCGGGTGCCCTGCGTATGCTGGCCCGGCGTCGAGATCCGACTGTGGCGCCGGCACCTGCATGCCATGCGGCCGCTGCCGGAGATTGCCGCGCACTGGCATGCGCCCTGGAAGGGTGACGAACTGCAGCTCCCGGTCGGCCGCTTGTACTGGGAATCGGACGGCAGTATCGAATGCGCTGGCAAACCTCGTCCCGAACTCGAAGTGCGCCTCCAGGTTCCCGGACTCCGGCTGCGTCCGTATGGCGATCGTCACGAGCGCCGACTCTGCACGCTGTTCCAGCAGGCCGGCGTTCCCCCGTGGCAAAGGCGCTTTTGCCCGTTGCTGTACGATGCAAACGGAATCCTGCTTGCCGTGGCCGACCTGTGGACGACCGAGAGCGGTCAGCACGCATTCGCCGAAGTGGGCGCACGGCCGCGCTGGATGCGCGATAACGTGATACGGGCCCGCTGAATGCCCTGAACCCGGCCATTTCCGGGCGTATTCAGCGCAGGTACCGGATACATGCGCTTGCATGCATCCATCCTTCACTCATCCTGACGGGAGTCCCGGCATGAAAATCCGACCCTCTCTCCTGGCCCTGGTGCTGCCACTGGCCTGGGCTGCCAGCGCCGGATTGGCCCTGGCCGACCCTCCCCCCTGGGCACCGGCACACGGCTACCGTGCCCAGCACCATTACGTGTACTACCCGCATGGCGAGATCTACTACGCCCCCGAACGTCGCCTGTGGTTCTGGCTCTCGGGCAACGGGTGGCAGGCAGGCGTGCGCTTGCCAATGGCGCTGCGCTCCTACGTGCGCGTGGGCGGCATCGACATCGAACTCGATGCCGACCGGCCCTACCGGCGCCATGTCGAGGTCGAACGCGAGTACGGTGGTCGCCGGGTACGCTGGGAACGCAGGGAATATCGCGATCATCGCGGAGATCGCCGGGATCGCGAAGATCGCGGAGATCGCGGAGATCGTGAACACGACCATGAGCACGAACATGAGCATGGCGATGACGGCGGCGACTGAGCCGGTCGCCACCACGGCGTGTCCACACGCCATTGATTCGCGATGGCGCGTGCGCTAGTTTCTGCGCCCATGGCAAAGTCCACGGTACGCGAAACATCCGGCGACCAGATCCAGCGCTTCGAGCAGTCCCTCAATGAACTGGAACAACTGGTCGCACGCATGGAAGAAGGCGAACTTTCACTCGACGAATCACTGCGTTCGTTCGAGCGTGGCGTGGCCCTCTATCGTGACTGTGAAACCGCACTGCAGCAGGCACGTCTGCGCGTGAGCAAGCTGCTGGACCCCGAATCCCCCGAAGACGCCGAACCCCTTGAGCCTGACACCGCCTGAGCACGCCAGCGAACTGGACGCCCTGATCGGGCGCGCCAACCGGGCTCTGGAAGGCTTCATGCCGAACGCGGCAACGGATGGCGACCCCGTCCTGGGCGAGGCCATGCGCTACGCGGTACTGGGTGGCGGAAAGCGCCTGCGCCCGCTGCTGGTCTACGCCGCCGGCCGTGCCGTCGCGGCCCCGCCTGATTGTCTCGATGCCCCGGCCTGTGCCGTCGAACTCATCCATGCCTATTCGCTGGTCCATGATGATCTGCCCAGCATGGACGACGATGCGCTGCGCCGTGGTCAACCGACCTGCCATGTCGCCTACGGCGAAGCGATGGCCATTCTCGCCGGGGATGCGCTACAGGCGCTTGCTTTCGAGCTGCTGGCCAGGGACACCGCGATGACCGTCGACGACGGCATGCGCGTACGCATGCTGCATGTCCTGGGCACGGCCTGTGGCGCATGGGGCATGGCCGGTGGCCAGGCCGTGGACCTTCGCGCCACCGGCCGGGGACTGACGCTTCCGGCACTCGAACGTATGCACGCGATGAAGACCGGCGCCCTGATCCGCGCCAGCGTGAGCCTGGGCGCACTGGGGGGCGGCTGCACCGATGCCGGCACGCTCGAAACGCTCGATCGCTACGCGCGGGCCGTGGGCCTGGCCTTCCAGATCCGCGACGACATCCTGGATGTGGAAGCGGACACCGCGGTACTGGGCAAGACCGCCGGCAAGGATGCCGAGCAGGCCAAGTCGACCTTCCCCGCCCTGCTTGGCCTGGAAGCTTCGCGTGAACGGCTGGGCCGACTGGTGGACAGCGCCATCGATGCCCTGGCGCCGCTCGGCCCACGCGCCGACCTGCTGGCAGCACTGGCACGCTACGCCGCCGAACGCGCCCACTGAAGCAGCGGGCCGCGGTATTTCCCGCTCAGGGAATCAACCTGAGGCACAACGGGTAGCGATAGGTCTCGCCATCGTTGGCCTTGATGCTCGCCACGATGGTCATGACCAGCCAGTACAGGCCGACCAGGATATAACCCGGGATCACGATGATCAGGCCCAGGCCCAGGGTGGCGACCCAGGTCAGTGTCAGCAGCAGGAACACGATCGCCACGGTCAGGTTGAAGTTCAGCGCTTCCTTGCCCTGGTCGTTGACGAAAGGCATCGCGTCCTTCTTCGCCAGCCAGATCACCAGCGGACCAATGAAACAGCCGATGCTGCCCGCCCACCCGGTGGTGACCAGGGCGCCGAGCAAGGCCGAGAGATGCGCGAACATGGCCCACTGACGGGCTGAGGGATCGGTTTCGAACGCGACCGGTGCGCCGGGGGGCTGTTGCGGCGGCGCCGCATGCTCATCGGGTGGGGTCTCCATGGCCTTCTCCTGCACGCTGGGACGCGCCCACTGTCGTCCTGACGCGGGCCCCACGTCAAGCCTCGGGACGGTCAGCCACCCTCCCCGGCCACGGTCATGCGTGCGACCAGGATCGAGCCGGTCAGGACCGACGAGCGGTGGTCCACGTCCGAGCCGACCGCAAGCATGTCCCGGAACATGTCGCGCAGGTTGGCGGCGATGGTCACTTCCTGCACCGGATGCACGATTTCCCCGTTTTCCACCCAGAATCCGGCCGCACCACGCGAATAGTCGCCGGTGACCAGGGACACGCCCTGGCCCATCACCTCGGTGACCAGCAAACCGCTGCCCAGCCTGGCCAGCATGGCATCGAAGTCGTCATCCCCGTGACCGACCACGATGTTGTGCGCGCCACCGGCATTGCCGGTGCTGGACAAGCCCAGTTTGCGTGCCGCATAGCTGCCCAGCAGATAGCGCTGGAGCACGCCGTTCTCGACCAGCGAGGATGGGCGGGTGGCCACACCCTCGGCATCGAAGGCGGCAGAGGCCTGGCCCCGCGGCACATGCGGACATTCGTGGATGTCCAGCCACGACGGCAAGATGGCCTGACCAATCGTGTCCAGCAGGAAACTGGCACGACGGTACAACGCGCCGCCACTGACCGCGCCCAGCAGGTGCCCGATCAGGCCGCGCGCCACCGGCGGCGCGAACAGGACCGGGCAGGTGCGCGTGGACATGCTGCGCGCCCCGCAGCGTGCCAGGGTGCGGCGGGCGGCCGTTTCGCCCAGGGCTTCGGCATCCATCAGGTCTTCGCGGGCACGCCTGCTGTCATACCAGTAGTCGCGCTGCATGCCATCCCCGCGCCCGGCAATCAGCGCACACGAGAGCGTGTGCCGGGTGCCGCGCTCGCGACCGACAAAACCGTGCGAGTTGGCGTAGACGGAAACGCCGGCCTCGGTGCTGACCGTGGCTCCTTCGGAATTGCTGATGCCTTCGTGCGCCCGGCCGGCAGCCTCGATGCGCTTGCCCAGCGCGATGCAGGCATCCACGTCCGGCGACCACGGGTGCCACAGGTCGAGATCGGGAAAGACCTGTGCCATGCGCCCGGCGTCGGCCAGGCCCGTGCACGGATCCTCCTCGGTGTGACGCGCAATCGCACAGGCCTGCTCGAGCGTGGCGCGGATCGACTCAGGCCTGAGATCTGCAGTACTCGCCGATCCCTTGCGTTGCCCGAAATAGACCGTCAGCCCGAAGCCGCGGTCCTGGGTGCGTTCGACCGTCTCCACATCGCCCAGCCGCACGTTGACGTTCAACCCGGCGCTGACACTGGCGGAAACCTCGGCCTGACTGGCACCGGCCTGCACGGCCTTGCCGACCAGTTCCCCGGCCAGTTCGGCCAATCTGTCCAGTTCGGCCTTGCTGTCGTCGATCATGGCGATGGATTTCACGTTGGGCTCCCGGATCATGAGCCGCGCATTGTCTCACGAAGCCTGGCCGGGCTCGCGCTGCCGGCGGCGATCCATGACAATGGGGGCCCCGACCTGCGAGCACGACCGTGCACGAACCCGATCCCGACACCCACGAGCCCCGTCCCAGTCGCAGCCAGAAACGCCGTGATGCACTGGCCATGCTGGGCCTGGCCGAACAGCTGGTCGCGCTGTCGCCGGGGCGCCTCGAACGGATCGACCTGCCCGAGGACGTGCGCCACGAGATCGCCAACGTGCGCAGCATGCGTGCCCACGGCGCACGCAAGCGGCAGATGGCGTTTCTCGCCAAACGCATGCGCAATCACGGTGATGACGCGTTTGCCGCCGCCCTCGCAGAGCTGGGCGAAGACCGTGCCGCCAGCCGCCGCGAACAGGCGGCCATGCAGCGGCTGGAAACCCTGCGTGAACGTCTGCTCACGGAAGGCGATGCAGCCCTGGCCGAACTGGTCGATGCCTGTCCCGACATCGACCGACAGGCGTTGCGGTCGCTGATTCGCCGAGCCCGTTCCGAACGCGCCGACAACAAGCCCCCGCGCGCATACCACGCCCTGTTCCGCATGTTGCGCGACAACATCGACACACCCTGACAAAGGCCAGAGCGCAGTCGATTCCCCGGGCAGGCCTCAGGAAGCGGTACCGCCGACAGTCATCGCATCGACCCGCAACGTCGGCTGTCCCACGCCTACCGGCACGCTCTGGCCTTCCTTGCCGCAAACGCCCACCCCCTCGTCGAGAGCCAGGTCGTTGCCGATCATCGACACCCGGGTCAGGACGTCCGGACCCGATCCGATCAGCGTCGCGCCCTTGACCGGCCGGGTGACGCATCCGTCCTCGATGAGATAGGCCTCGGAAGCCGAGAACACGAACTTGCCGCTGGTGATGTCGACCTGACCGCCGCCGAAATTGACTGCGTACAGGCCACGTTTCACCGAGCGGATGATCTCCTGCGGGTCGTGCTCTCCGGCGCGCATGTAGGTATTGGTCATGCGCGGCATCGGCAGGTGTGCAAACGATTCGCGTCGGCCGTTGCCGGTGGGCTGCACGCCCATCAGGCGCGCGTTGAGCCTGTCCTGCATGTAACCGACCAGCACGCCGTCCTCGATCAGCGTGGTGCAATGGGTCGGTGTGCCTTCGTCATCCACGCTCAGCGAACCACGCCGCCCCTCGAGCGTGCCGTCGTCGACCACGGTGACGCCGGCGCAGGCCACGCGCTCGCCGATGCGTCCGGAGAAGGCCGAACTTCCCTTGCGGTTGAAATCGCCCTCCAGGCCATGGCCGACCGCTTCATGCAGCAGCACCCCGGGCCAGCCCGGTCCCAGGACCACCGGCATGCTGCCGGCCGGTGCATCCACGGCCTCGAGATTGACCAGTGCCTGCCGCACGGCCTGTTCGGCCCAGCGTTGTGCATTGCCGTTCGCCAGCAGGGCGCGGTAATCGTAGCGCCCGCCGCCACCGGCAAACCCCGATTCACGACGCCCGTGCTGCTCGGCGATCACCTGCACGTTCAGCCGCACCAGCGGCCGCACATCCGCCGCCAGGGTGCCGTCGGCGGCAGCCACCAGCACGGTTTCGATGGTGCCGGCCAGGCTCACCACCATCTGGGTCACGCGCGGATCCTGCGCACGGGCGTGCGCATCCACTTCCCGCAGGACTCGGATCTTGTCCTCGTTGGGCAGGCTCTCGACCGGATCGGTGGCCGGGTACAGCGCACGCTGACCGCGAATGGCAAGCGGCCGGCCGGCGCCGGTGCCGTGCGTGGCAATGGCTCCTGCAGCGCCGGCCGCTTCCAGCAACTGCGGCAGGACGATGTCGTCGGCGTAGGCGAAACCGGTCTTCTCGCCGCTGATCGCACGCACACCCACGCCCTGTTCGATGCTGTGATGGCCTTCGCGCACGATACCGTCCTCGAGCATCCACGATTCGCTGCGCACATGCTGGAAATACAGATCGGCCGCATCCACGGAAGGCGCCATCAGGCGGGCGAACACGCGGTCGAGATCGGAAACCGAAATCCCGCCCGGTTTCAGCAGGCGCGTTTCGGCGAGGGCGACAGGAAATTCACTGTCCGGAGATGTCGGGGTTTCATGCATGTCATGCAGCCAGGGATCGAAGGGGCGAAAGCCCATTGTACGGGCTCGATGCGGTCGGCGGGTCCCGTCACGCATCACTGCACGCGCTCTTGCCCCGCCGGCTATCTTCTGCGCGGTACACACGCGCATGCCTGGCGCACCTCTACGGTCTGCTGGATGCGGGCGCCGGAACCGTCACACTGGCCGCCGGCGGCGGCGTGGACATGGTGGCACCAGGCTGCGTCTGCGACCTTCGCCGCTGTGGCTGGATATCCTTTTCCAGCAACTTGATGTCGGGCTTGTCCCAGGGGCCTGTCAGACTGTATCGGGCACTTGCCGCCCGGTTCAGACCGCGCCCCAGCAGGCCTTGCACGGCCAGGCCCACCGCTGCACCGACCGGCCCGCCCGCCAGGGCGCCGACGACCGGCAGGCTGTTGCCAAGGTGCGGTATCACGACAATGCGCTGGTCGTAGGTCTTGTCGCGGAGATTGGTGCTGCCGGTGATGCGGATTTCGGCGGCAGGCCCCTTGATGGTGAGGTTGCGGGTGTCGGCCACGCCATCCTCGAGCCGGAACACGCCCTTGATCGAATCGAACCCAAGCCCCTTGCCGAAGACATCACCGAAGTCCAGCGACAGCCGCCGCGGCAGTTCGGTCAGCGCCATCAGGCCCAGCAGGCGCCCCACTCCGGGCTGCACATCGGGGATGCGCCCGTTGCGCACATCCACTTGCAGGGCGCCGGTCATGCGCTGCAATGCCAGCGAAGAGGGCTCGCCCGGCCAGCTCGCCTGCAACCGGGCCTGGGTGCGACCGCCCTCGAACAGATTCTCGTACCCCAGCGCGGTCAGCAGGTTGCCCAGGTTGGCGGCACCGAAATCGATGTTCATGCGGGTATGGCTGTCGCTGGCGGTCCCGTTCCAGTCGCCGCTGCCCATGATCTGCACGTCATTGGCGCGCGTGCGCATCTGGTCGATATGCATGCCCTTCGCCGTCGGCCAGCTCTCGAACCGCGCCTGCCCGAGGTGGGCCTTGCCCAGGCGCAGATCGTCCACCGATATGTGCAGGGGTGGCAGCGCCGACGGATTGATGCCGGTATCGGCGTAATTGATGCGGGTGTCCGGTGCACCGCTGCGCTTTTGCAGCATGGCCTGCGCCTGGGCCGCGGCGGTGTCGGGCCAGTACAGACGCTGCATCTGTGCCAGCACGCCCCGACGCTGCAGGTCGGTGGTCGGCAAAACCAGCTGTCCCCTGGCTTGCGGTCCGTCGACGGACATGCGGATCTGTCCCTGTTCCGGGACCAGACGCAATTTCATGGTGTCGAATGTGGCGCCGAAGACATGCGCCCGGCGGGCGGACACGTCGACTCCATCAAGACGCAAACGGGTGCTGCCGGGACTTCGACTGGCCGCCATCGCGCGCTGCAGCCAGCCGGACACGTCCAGATCGTTCACCGTGCCGTCAACGCGCAAACCGTCGGCAGGAATGCTCGCCGGAGGTTGCGCACCAAGATGCACTGCAAGCGCCCACGGGGCATCCTTGCCGACCGGCAGGCGTGCCTGGGCCTGCACCAGGTCGCCCAGTCCGACGCGAAGATCTGCCCCGGCCACTGGAAGGTTCAGCCGCACCTGCAACGGCAGGACCGTCGCGGCCGGCTTGTCGAGGGGGGCGGGAAGTTTCAAAGCCATGCCCTTGAGGTTCGAATCGACACTCAGCACCTGTTGTGCTGGCGCGTTGGCACTGGTGTACAGGTCATAACCGATATCGAAATCCGCGCTGCCCTGTGTCAGTTTCTCCAGCGCCGCCAGTTCGGGACGTCCCTCGATCAGGGTCGGTACGTCGAAGTGCCCGGCAAGCGAGGCGCTGACCGCATGACCGGCCTGGCCAGTGGCACCGTCGCCCAGCGCCAGGTCCAGGGTGACCGGCACGCCATGGAAGTCCGCCTGCAGTCCCTTGCCAAGCAAGCCGGTGCCATCAAAGCGCATGCTGCCCGCGAGCTTGCGCAGGTGCAGCCCCCAGGTCGGATTGTCCACGCTGAAGTTGCGCACTTGCGCGCTACCGCCCAGGGTGAACTGGTGCATGTCCCTGAACGGCAGGATCAGGCTGAAGCCGAACTGTCCGTGCCCGCCCAGTCGCAGGGCGCTCAATTCAGCGGCATGGCTTACGGCTATCGGGCTGTGCACGATGAAATCGAGCATGCTGGGTCCGCTACCCTGGCCCTGCACGTTGAGTATCAGGCTGGGGTCGTGAAAACTGGGAATCGATGCCGTGGCCCGCTTCACCTGGTTGCCTCGCGAGGAACCGGCATCGGCGACTACCAGCATGCTGTCGTCGACGAAGCTGGCCACGGCATGCACGTCCACCGCACGTGGCCATTGCGGACTGTAGTCCAGCGTGACGTCGCTGGCTTCCCCGCGTGCCTCGAAGCGACCTTGATGATCGCGGAAGGGCCAGTCGGCAAGGTCCCCACGCAGCAGCACCCGGGCGTGATCGAGCTGCCCGTCGACCAGGGCACGGTCAAGCCATGCCACGGCCTTGGGGTGCATCACGTTGACCGGCCAGAACAGCTTGGCTGCCTGTACATCGGCATGTTGCAGGGCCACGTACAGGTCGAGAAACGGTTTGCCTCCCTCCCCCCCGTGCATCCGGCCGCGTGCCTGGCCGGCAAACCCCTTGCCGGCAAACTGCAGGCCCGTGCTGCCGAACTGCCAGATGCCACCCTGCTTCCAGGCGACCAGGCTACCGCCTACCCGGTCGAGCACGATCGGCGTGCGGAAGGTGCCGGGCAGGCGCAGCGTCACCGGTTGCGTCGGCACGCTCAGCAGAATGGCGTCGTCATTGCCGAACACCACCCCGGAAAAGGCATCGAGGCCAGGATGCCGGCCCACCGCCGCCCATTGCAGATGGTCAAACCGCACATCGAGGCTCTGCAGGCCCTTCACTGCCGACCATTGCAAGGCAGCCCGCGAAAGCAGTCCCTGGGGTGCGGCCGCAGCCAGCCATGCGCCCAGCTTCGGCGGCAGGCCCGGCACCTGCGCCAGCACCGGCAGAAGCGGAGCCAGGTCCAGGCGCCGCGCACCGACCCAGAGCATGCGTGCCTGATCCTTGCCCTGCATGCGCACCCGGGCCACACCGCCGTTCGCCGATGCATAACGCATGTCCCAGCCATCGGCCAGGCGCCGCAACCCGAGCAACCCGTCAAGGCGCCCGACCCGCGAACCGCCCACCGGACCCGCAAGGCTCAGCCCCTGCACATCCATCCGCAAGATCACGCTTTCCATGCGCGCCTGTTTCCAACGCACCCATGCCTGCAGGTCGCCATGGCCGGACTCGATGGCATGGTCGCCGCGATACAGCGCCTTCGCGATCCCTGCGAAGTCGGCCCCGCGTGCACCGAGGTACAGCGTCCCGCTGTCGGTGTCGACATCGAAGCGACCGGTCATGTCCAGGCCCGATGCCAGTCCCGGGCGCAGCAGGTCACAGGCAAAACGCAACTGCCTCCCGTCGCTGCTGATGCGCAACTGGCGGCTGTGAAAGTGCAGCGTGCGCCCGCTCCTGGCGTCGCGAATGCTCAACTTCAGGCTATCGACCAGCAGGCTGCCCGGCAATTGCGTCAGATCCAGGTGCTGGCTGCCACTCTCGCCCGGCGTGCGGATGCCCTCGATGCTCCAGGAGCCGTCCACTGCGCGCACCAGGTCGAGGTTCAGGTCCACCAGGCGCAGGTTGACGAACTGGCGACCCGGGACAAGCAGCGCACCGAAATCCAGCTTGACGTCAGCCACCGGCAACTTGACCGGTGCCGATCCCTTGCTGCCACCGATCTGCACGTCGTGCAGCACCAGCAGCGGCCCTGAGGGCTGCCAGCGCCCCTGCACGGATGCAAAGCGCACCGGCTGATGCAGGCGATCACTGATGAACGTGGCGATGCGATCCGGGTCCTTCGCAGCCAGTGGCAACAGCACCTGGACCAGACCGAACAGCACCGCCAGGGCGATGATGCACAATGCGATCGCGCCCCCGCACAGGAACCGGAAGCGTCGTATCCGCTGGCGCCAGAGCGGATTCATCGCATCCGGGTCCGGCGCTGCACCATGGCACACGCGTCAAGGCCGGGTTCAGAGCAGGACCACATCGAACTGCTCCTGCGTGTAGTGCTCCTCGGCCTGGAACCGGATCGACTTGCCGATGAACTCCTCCAGTTCGGCCACGCCCGTCGATTCCTCCTCGAGAATCCGGTCGACCACCAGCGGACTGGCCAGCACCAGCAACTTCTCCGCCTCGAACTGGCGCACCGCCCGGGTGATTTCGCGGAAGATCTCGTAGGTCACGGTTTCGGCTGTTTTCACGGTTCCGCGCCCTTCACAGGCAGGACACGGTTCGCACAGCTGATATTCCAGGCTCTTGGTGGTGCGCTTTCGTGTCATTTCGACCAGGCCGAGTGCGGACATCGGGTAGACCGTGGTCTTGGCATGGTCGCGGGCCAGTGACTTCTCCAGCGTGCGCAGCACCAGACGCCGATGTTCCTCGTCGGCCATGTCGATGAAATCGATGATGATGATGCCGCCGAGGTTGCGCAGCCGCAACTGTCGCGCTGCCGCCTGCGATGCCTCGAGGTTGGTCCGGAACACCGTCTCCTCCAGGTTGCGCGAACCCAGGTAGGCACCGGTGTTGACGTCGATGGTGGTCATGGCCTCGGTCTGGTCGATGACCAGGTGTCCCCCGGACTTGAGCGGCACTTCGCGCCGCAGGGCCCGCTGTATCTCGTCCTCGGCGCCGTACAAATCGAAGATCGGCCGCTCGCCATCGTAATGTTCGACACGCTCGTCGAGCTCGGGCATGAACTTGTGCACGAACCTGCGCACTTTCTCGAAGGTTTCACGCGAATCCACGCGCACCTTTTCGATGCCTTCGTGCAGCAGGTCGCGCAGGGCACGCAGCGGCAGCGACAGTTCCTCGTAAACGCGCTCACCCACGCCCGCCGCGGCAATGTTTTCCTGCACCGCCTTCCACACCTTGCCCAGGTAGGTGACATCGAAGGCCAGTGCCACGGCGGACTGACCCTCGGCATTGGTGCGCACGATGTAGCCCAGCGGGTCCTCGCCGATCAGACCGGCAAGCGTGTCCTTGAGGCGCTGGCGCTCGTCTTCATCCTCGATGCGCGCCGATACGCCCAGCGTGCGCGCATACGGCAACAGCACAAGGTAACGCGAAGGAATCGACAGATAGGCCGACAGGCGGGCACCCTTGCTACCGATCGGGTCGCGGATCACCTGCACCACGATTTCCTGCCCTTCGTGCACCAGGCTGGATATCGGCGGCGCGCCGTTGCCACCCGCCGGGGGCGCATCACCGTTCCCGGCCGGAAGCACCGTGTGCACGATGTCCGATGCATGCAGGAATGCCGCCCGGTCCAGCCCGATGTCGACAAAGGCCGCCTGCATGCCCGGCATGACCCGCTGCACGCGCCCCTTGTAGACATGCCCGACCTCACCCCGTCGCGAGGAACGCTCCAGGTACACCTCCTGCAGCATGCCGTTCTCGATCACGGCCACCCGCGTTTCCCGGGGCGTGACATTGATCAGGATTTCTTCACTCACGGACTCGACTCCCTGCCTCGCGCAGCACCGACGCCGCCTGCATCGTACCTGTCGCCGCAGGCACACCGGCAGATCGCGCCACCCGCATTGTCCTGCAAGGCCTCGAATCGTGGGACAGCTCACGTCGCACGCGGTTCGTCGCGACATCCATCATCAGGCTTCCCGTACCGTCCAGCGGCCGGCCTGGCGCAGCAATGTGGCCGTTTCGTGCAGCGGCAGCCCCATGACCCCCGAATAGCTTCCCGACAGGTGCTTCACGTAGGCCCCCGCACGGCCCTGGATGGCGTAGGCGCCCGCCTTGCCGAAGGGCTCGCCACTCGCCACGTAGGCGTCGATCTCGCCGGCGTCGAGCACCGCGAAACCAACCTCGGAAGAGCACGTGAGTGCACGCGTTCCACCCGCATCGATCAGCACGACGGTGGAGATCACCGCGTGCGTACGTCCACTCAGGCGGCTCAGCATGGCCCGTGCGTCGTCCGCCGATGCCGGCTTGCCGAACACCTGTCCGTCGAGCACCACTTCCGTGTCCGCGGCCAGCACCGCATCCTCCGGTCCGGCAACCTGGTCGAAACCGGCGCGCGCCTTGTCGTGTGCCACCCGTCGCACGTAGTCCCCGGGCGATTCCGCGGTCCCGGGGCACTCGACAACCTCGACCTCGAGCGGTTCGAACACCATGCCGATTTGCGCCAGCAACTGGCGGCGACGTGGTGATTGGGAGGCCAGATACAGCATCCGGGCAGCATAGCGAGGGGGCGCATCCGGGCCAAGCATGACGCGGCCACGTGCGTCAGGCGCGATGATAAGGATGCCCCTCGACGATCATCGCCGCACGATACAGCTGTTCGGCAAGCACCAGCCGCACCAGCATGTGCGGAAGTGTCAGCGCGCCCAGGGACCAGCACTGGTCGGCACGCTGCATGACTTCCGGCGCGTGGCCGTCGGGACCACCGATGAGGAAGGCCAGGTCACGACCGTTCATCCGCCAGGCCTCGAGCTGGGTGGCCAGCTGCTCGCTCGACCAGGGTTTTCCACGCCCGTCCAGAGCCACCGCGTGCGTGTCCGGGGACAGCGCCGCCAGAACCGCCTCGCCTTCGCCCAGGATCGCGCGCTGCACATCGCGACCCCGGCCCCGCGCACCTGGCCGGATCTCGGTCAGCTCGAGCGGCATGGTCCGCGACAGGCGACGGGCGTACTCGCCGAAACCTTCGGCCACCCACGACGGCATGCGCTCACCAACGGCCAGGATGCGTGTTCGCATGGCTTGTGCGTCTCCAGTCGGACCGGGGCCGGCCACCGTGACGGCAGCGCCGTGCATGGTCCGGCATGTACCCGGCCTCAGGCTCCGGCTTCGCGTCCGGCGAGTGGCGTGGGCTCGGTGTCTTCATCGCCCACGGACCACAGGCGCTCCAGCCCGTAGAACTCGCGGATGCGAGGAAGCATCACGTGCACGATGATGTCACCCAGGTCGACCAGCACCCATTCGGCCTCGGCCTGCCCTTCCACGCCCAGCGGCAGCATGCCCGCCTGCTTGGCGAACTTGATGACTTCATCGGCTATGGATTTGACGTGCCGGCTGGAGGTGCCCGAAGCGATGATCAGGCAATCGGCTATGGAGGTCTTGCCGCGGACATCGATCTCGACGACATCCCGCGCTTTCAGCTCGTCAAGTGCAGCCATCACGCGGCGGCGCAGCAATGCATCGGAAACGGGCGGGGAGGATTTTGCGGAAGATTGGCTTGCTGGCAAGTGTCTGACACCTCGGTTGACGCGCCGACGGCGCGTTCGGAACCAGTATACCCTCTGCGGCGCAGGAGGGGCTTCAGTCGCGGTAGACCTCGAGCATGGCGCGATCATGCAACAGGGCGTCCGGGAGCAGGTACCGCGGCTCCCGCCCCTGAGCCAGCATCCCGCGGATCGCGCTGGCCGAAATATCAAGTGCGGTGACGGGCAGATCGGCCACCTGGCCGGCAGGCGCAAGGCACAGGGCCTCGACCCGGCAACGTCGTGGTTGCACGAGATCCCGCAGATCCGCGGACAGCGCGGCCACCCCGGACCCGGGTCGCGTGAGCACGCCGATGTGCGCCAGTTCGAACAACGTGCGCCAGCGGTGCCAGCGGTCCAGCCCGGCAAACGCATCGGCACCCAGCAGCAGCACCAGCGGGCGTTCCGGACCCAGCTCGCGGCGCAGGTCGGCCAGGGTGTCCACGCTGTAGGAAGGCCCCTCGCGGTCCAGTTCGCGGGTATCGAGCAACAGGCGATCCTGGCCCTGCAATGCAGCCTCCAGCATGGCCACGCGCCGGGACGCGCTGGCGCGGGCAGGCGGGCGATGCGGCGGCACGTGTGCTGGCAGCATGCGCACCTGCGCATCGAGCTGCTCGGCGGCCTCCCAGGCGGCACGCAAATGCCCCAGGTGCACCGGGTCGAAGGTTCCGCCGAAGATGGCAACCGGCTTCATGCCTCCTCCAGCACCGCACTGCCTCGCGGATCGGCCATGCGCATGACCAGCCGTTCGGCATCCCGCCAGGGATCGCCGTCGGCGCGACCCTTGCTGCTGCGGTCGATACGCGCCGCGAGCGCCAGACAGCGCTCCCAGTGCCCACGCGGTGTCCGGCGCAGGGCCTTGCGGAACAGTTGCTCGCGTGCCGGCCACAGCCGGTCCGCTCGCGCCTGGGCGGAGAAATCCGGCGCCACGGCCAGGCGACGGGCCACATGCAGCTGACTGACTATCCAGCCCAGCATCGGGATCAGTTCCTCGCCTTCGGCGCGCAGGCCACGCAATACGCGCAAGGCTCGCGCCGCATCACCGGCGAAGGCGGCATCGGTCAGACCGAAAATGTCGAAGCGCGCACTGTCGGCCACCAGCGATTCCATGGTCGCGGCATCCAGGCGTCCGCCGCCGTGCAGCAGGGCCAGCTTTTCCACTTCCTGCGCGGCCGCCAGCAGATTGCCCTCCACCCGCTCCGCCAGCAGGGCCAGTGCATCCGGTGCGGCCTGGATGCCGTGGCGGGCCAGCCGGGCGCCGATCCAGCCCGGCAACTCGTTCGCCCGCGGCGGCCAGAACACCACCTGCACACCGGCCTTGTCCAGCGCGCGACTCCAGGCACCCTCGTGTTTCTTCGACCAGGCAACGCAGGTGACCAGCAGGACCGTGTCCGGCGCCGCATGCGTGGCATAGGCGGTCAGCGCCTTGCCGCCCTCCCTTCCCGGCTTGCCGGTCGGCAGGCGCAGGTCAATCAGGCGACGACTGGCAAACAGCGACATGCCGGCAGCGCTGCGGTCCAGATCGTCCCAGTCGAATCCGCTTTCGACATCGAGCACGTCACGTTCGGAAAACCCCAGCTCGCGCGCCCTTGCCCGCAACGCATCGGCCGCCTCCAGCACCAGCAGTTCCTCGCCGACCAGCAGGTAGACCGGGGCCAGCTCGTCACGGGCGAGGTGCTGGGACCAGCGTTGGGCGGGCAGTGGCATGTCGGCAAGGGTTTCAGTGATTGGTGCCGGCACCCGCGGCGGACTCCGGCGCGGCACGTGCCCTTTCGGCCGCGGCGCGCAGGCGGAACATGATGGCCTGCACCGCACCGGAAACCATGCTCTGGTGCAGTTGCTCGGTCTGCGTCTCGGTTCCCACCGGGTCGCGTGCGTCGTAGGTGAAGTCGCGCGCGATACGCACGCTCTGCATCGGCAGCAGGGTGTCCCCACCGTGCCCCTTGACCATGAACTCGACGCGATAGCGCACGGCGTATTCCCCGACCCTGGCCTGCCCCGTATAGGTCAGCGCCGCCGTACGGAAGCTGGCCCGTGCAATGGTCATGTCGGCCACGCCTGGCGCCGGCGCATCGACCAGCGTCGCGCCGGATATCTCCAGCTGGCGCGCCAGTTCGCGCTCCAGATTGCCACCACCCTGCACGCTCAGGTGGATGCGCTGCATGCCTGGCGGCAGTTCCGCTCCCCGGCGCAGGTGGAAGCCGCAGGACGCAACAGCCGCCGCCAGTACCAGGATCAACGGAAAAGCCAGTCGATGCACGCGCATGTTCATCCCACCACGATGTTGACGATCTTTCCCGGTACCACGATCACCTTGCGCACGGTCTTGCCCTCGGTATAGGCCATGGCGCCGGGCAAGGCGCGGGCCATCGCTTCGATGGCATCGCGGGTCGCATCCACCGGCGCTTCGATGGTACCGCGCAGTTTGCCATTGACCTGCACTGCCATGGTCAATGCTTCGCGCTTGAGCGCCTCGGGGTCGACCTGCGGCCAGGGCTGGTCCTCGATCAGCGTTTCGGCATGACCCAGGCGCTGCCAGAGCGCATGGCTGGCGTGCGGCGTGACCGGATTGAGCATCAACACCATCGACTCCAGGGCTTCATGGCGCACCGCGCGCCCCATCGGGCTGGCATCGTCGAACCTGCCCAGATGATTGAGCAGCTCCATCATCGCGGCGATGGCCGTGTTGAAGCTCATGCGTCGGCCGAAATCGTCGCCGACCTTGCGGATCGTCTCGTGTACCTGACGGCGCATGTCCCGTTGCGCATCATCGAGCATTGCCGTATCGAGGTCCGGCGCAGGACCTGCCGCCACATGGGCATCGACTTCGCGCCAGAACCGGCGCAGAAAGCGCGACATGCCCTCGACGCCCGCCTCGTTCCACTCCAGCGACTGCTCCGGCGGCGCGGCAAACATCGAGAACAGGCGCACCGTGTCGGCACCGTAGCGATCGATCATGGCCTGCGGATCGACGCCGTTGTTCTTGGACTTGGACATCTTCTCGATGGCGCCGATCTGCACCGGTTCGCCATCGGACTTGTGCACTGCGCCAATGGTCTGTCCCTTCTCGTCGCGTCGCTCCTCGATCTCGGCCGGGTTGAACCAGTGCCGGGAGCCGTCCTCCTGCTCCCGGAAGAAGGTTTCGGCCACCACCATGCCCTGGCACAGCAGGCGCGTGGCCGGCTCGTCCGAGTGCACCAGACCGGCATCGCGCATCAGCTTGTGATAAAAGCGGAAATACAGCAGATGCAGGATGGCGTGCTCGATACCGCCAATGTACTGGTCCACCGGCAGCCAGTAGTCCGCCCGCCCATCGACCTGCGTGTCGGCGCCGGGGCTGGTGTAGCGTGCGTAGTACCAGCTCGACTCCATGAAGGTGTCGAAGGTGTCGGTTTCGCGCTCGGCCGGCCCGCCGCACTGCGGGCAGGTGGTCTTGCGCCACTCCGGATCGGCCTTGATCGGCGATTTCACCCCGGTGAAGGCCACGTCCTCGGGCAACAGCACCGGGAGCTGGTCTTCGGGTACCGGTACCGCATCGCACTTGGGACAGTAGATGATCGGGATCGGGCAACCCCAATAGCGCTGCCGGCTCACGCCCCAGTCGCGCAGACGCCAGTTGACCCTGCGCGTGCCGCGTCCCTGCGCTTCCAGTCGGGCGGCTATGGCATCGAAGGCGGCCTCGAAACCCAGGCCATCGAAATCGCCGGAATTGACCAGGTAGCCATGCTCGGTGAAGGCGGACGCTTCCAGAATCCGGTTTTCGAATGCCTCGACCACACGCACGGCGGCGCTGGTGTCATAGGCATCGGTATGCCCTCCGCGCAAGGCATTGCGCAACGGGTCGGCGCCGACGCCGGCCGACAGGTCATGGCGCAGCTCGCGCAAGGCATCGACCACCCCCTGGTCGACCACCACCATGCGGATGGGCAGGCCGTACTGCAAGGCAAATTCATGATCGCGCTCGTCATGGCCCGGCACCGCCATCACGGCACCGGTGCCATAACCCATCAGCACGAAGTTGGCGACCCAGACCGGCAGTTTCTCGCCGCTGATCGGGTGCACGACCTCCAGCCCGGTATCCATGCCGCGCTTGACCTGCGTTTCCAGTTCGGCCTCGGAGGTGCCGCCCTGCCGGCAGCTTTCGATGAATTGGGCCAGCTTCGGGTTTTCGCGCGCGGCCTCGTGCGCCAGTGGATGTTCTGCCGCGATGGCGAGGTAGGTGGCGCCCATCAGGGTGTCGGGCCGGGTGGTGAACACGCTCAGGCTGTCCGCGCCGGACGCCAGGTCGAAACGGATCTCCAGCCCTTCGGAGCGGCCGATCCAGTTGCGCTGCATGGTCTTGACCGCATCCGGCCAGCCGTCGAGCGTGTCCAGGTCATCCAGCAGTTCCTGAGCGTAGTCAGTGATTTTCAGGAACCATTGCGGGATCTCGCGTTTTTCCACCACTGCCCCGGTGCGCCAGCCGCGGCCGTCGATCACCTGTTCGTTGGCCAGCACGGTCTGGTCCACGGGATCCCAGTTGACCACAGCATTCCTGCGGTAGGCCAGGCCCTTGCGGAACAGGCGCACGAACATGCGTTGTTCATGCACGTAGTAATCCGGATCGCAGGTGGCAAATTCACGCGACCAGTCATAGGCAAAGCCCATGCGCGAGAACTGCCCCTTCATGTGCGTGATGTTGGCGCGCGTCCATCTGGATGGTGCGGTCGCATGCTTGATGGCCGCGTTTTCAGCCGGAAGGCCGAACGCATCCCAGCCCATCGGCTGCAGCACGTTCTTTCCCTGCATGCGCTGGAAACGGCTGATGACATCGCCGATGGTGTAGTTGCGCACATGCCCCATGTGCAGCGCACCGGAAGGGTACGGCAGCATGGACAGGCAATAGAACTTTTCCTTCGAGGGATCTTCCTTCACCTCGAAAGCGTGCGTGCGTTTCCAGAATTCCTGGGCAGCGGTTTCCACCGTCCCCGATTCGTAGCTGTCGGACATCGTGGTGTCTTGTCAAGGCAAGGCTGCACTGGGGATGCAGCAGGTCGTGCAGCGTACCGCAGCCCCCCCGGACGCGCCAAGCCTGCGCTGTCATGGACAGTGCGCGCTGCCACCCGCCGCCATCACGCGGATCGCCGTGGCCATGCGCGCGGCCAGCACAGCCAGCGCCTTCTGGTGCCCACGGACCATGGCGCCAAACCCGGGACCGACCGATTCGCGGATCCGGCTGCTGCAGCGCAGGAGCATGCCCTGCGGACCCGGCGCACGGACACTCCAGGCCGCCTGGATGCGTACATAACGGCCAGGCACCGATTCGAAGCGGCGCACCACCAGCTTGATGCGATAGACGGGACGCCTGCCGTGCAGCGGCAATCCCTGGATATCCTCGCTGCCCAGCAAGCTCGTCAGGTGCGCGGACAGCGCAGCGCGGATCTGGTCGGCAAGCGGTGCAATCCACTGCTCGCGTTCCAGCAGCGCCATCCTGTCGTCGCCCAGGCGCACCACGAGTTGCGGGCGATCATCCTGTGCCGGCACCGTGACCGGGAGCAGGTCGATGCGATAGCCGGTGCGCAACGGCATGGGTGCGGAGGGCCCCGATTGTGGCAGCAACGTATAGAAACGCGTCGCCGGCGACGCGCAACCGGCAACAGTTGCCAGCATGGCGATACACCCGAGCATGCGATGCCTGGCGATCATGGCTGCTTCTCCTTTTTCCGCACCGGCTCGGGCAACGCGGGTTCGTGATCGGGCTTGCCCAACAGCAAGGCCTCCGGATGCCGCTCTAGATAGTCGGTCAGCACGCGCAGCGATCGCGCCGCCCGACGCACCTGCTCCAGGGTCTGGCCGAGGTTCTGCTGCAACGGGGAGTCACTGGCCAGCGCCTCCTGCACGCCTTGCAACGTGCTGCGCGCCTGGCGAAGGGTACGGCCGGTCTCCGGCCCCAGGCTGTCGTGCACCTGCCTGAGCGTGGCATCCAGGTCGACCAGCGTGCGATCCAGGTGGTGGGCGATACGGTCGAACGGCACCTTGTCCAACCGGCCTGCAATGCGCGTCAACTGCTCCTGCAGCTGGTCGAAACTCCCGGGCACGGTCGGCAGCCACAGTGGCGTCTGGTCCGGATCGATGCGTACCCGCGGCGCATCCGGGAAAAAGTCCATGGTGATGTACAGCTGGCCGGTCAGCAGGTTGCCGCTGCGCAACTGTGCGCGCAGCCCGTTGCGCACCAGCAAGGCCAGCCCCAGGCCCGGATTGGCAAGGTAAGCCTTGCCCATGCGACGGGCAAACTCCTCGTGCGCGGCGCCAAGGCGCTGCGGATATACGACGACCGTCACGTCGATCGGGAAGCGGTGATGCTGCGCATCGTAGGTAACGCCGATGTGTTTCACCTCGCCGATCGCGATGCCCTCGAAATCGACCGGGGCACCCACGCTCAGACCACGCACCGACTGCGAAAATCGCATGTGCAACACGACCGGAGGCCCGTCGGGTGGCTGCATCGCCTTGCTGCGACTGGCAAAAAGCCGGAACTGCGTCCCGCCCGGTGCGCGCGCACCGGGCGCCTCGCCCGGCGGGGCCAGGAATGCCATACCTCCCGACACCACCGAAGCCAGCGACTGGGAATGGATCCTGACTCCCCCTGCATCGAGTGCCACGCTCACGCCACTGGCGTTCCAGAAGCGCGTGTTCCGACGCACGTAGCGATCATAAGGCGCGTTGACGAATACCTGTAGACGCACGCCACGACCGTTCTTGTCGAGTGTGTAGCCAACCACGCGCCCCACCTGGATGCGCCGGAAATACACCGGGGAGCCGATGTCCAGCGAGCCCAGATCCGGACTGCTGACTAGGTAGCTGCTGCCGACTTCGCCGTGTGTCAGCGGTGGCGGCGTCTCCCGTCCCTTGAAGCGGTAGCGTTCTTCCTGCGCCCCGGGACCACCGGTATCGGCACCGATGTAGGTTCCGGAAAAAAGCGTACCGAGGCCGGAAATGCCGCCCAGCCCGATGCGCGGGCGCACCACCCAGAACCGGCTGCCCGAGGAAGCGAAGTAGGCGTAACGCTTGTCCAGGCCGACACGCACTTCCACGCCGTTGCGGTCGGGATCCAGGGTCACGGCGCGCACCTTGCCGATCACCACGTTCTTGAACTTCACCGGTGTCTTGCCGGGCTCGATGCCTTCGGCGGTAGCGAACTGGATGCGGATGCTCGGCCCCTCCGAGAGGTAGGCATGCACCACCAGCGACAGGCCGATGATCGCCGCCACCAGCGGCACCAGCCAGATCAGCGGGACATGCCAGCGCTTGCGACGCTCCACGCGCGGTTCGGGCAAATCCCCGGGAACCGGGGCATCGGTCGGCTCAGTCATCGTCCTCCACCTTGTGCGCTGCTGCTGCCGTAGCGGCACGATCCCAGATCAGGCGCGGATCGAAACTCATCGAGGCCAGCATCGTCAGCACCACCACCAACGCGAAGTACACCACACCAGGGCCCGGATCCACACGCGTCAGCGGAAACTGCACCAGAGCCACCAGCAGCGTGACCACGAACACGTCCAGCATCGACCAGTAGCCGATGCCCTCCACCAGGCGGTACAGGTGCGCGCGCCCCGGCGTGCGCCAGTTGGTTCGCCGCTGCACGCTGACCAGCAACACCAGCAGGGTGGCGAACTTGAGCAGGGGCACGAGAATGCTGGCCACGAACACGATCACGGCCAGGTCCCAGGATCCGGCCTGCCACAGCGCGACCACGCCGCTGAGGATGGTGTTGCTCTCGCTGCCGAACAGCGATCCGGTGCGCATGATCGGCAGCATGTTGGCGGGAATGTAGAGAATCATCGCCGCCAGCAGCAGCGCCCAGGTGCGTGCCAGGCTGTCGGTCTTGCGCCGATGCATGTGCGCACCGCATCGGGAACACGGCTGCATGTCGCCTTTGCACTGATGCAACTGGCCGCAGGCAGGGCACGCCAGAAGTCCCAGCTCGCGGGCGGTGTGGATGCGCGCGGCCATCACCGGCAACGCTCCTGCCACAGCATCCATATCCGCCGCAGGTCGAAGGAAGCCACCATCGCCAGCAGGATGGTCAGCGCCGCAAACCCCCAGATCCCCGGCCGCAGCGCCACATCGAAAATGCTGCCCACCTTCACCACCGCCACCAGGGTACCGACCATGAAGACCTCGACCATGCTCCATGGGGAAATCGCCGCCAGCAGCCGCATGATCGGCGCAAAGCCCGGTGGCGGACGGCAGGCGCGCACGAAGCCGAGCACCCAAGTCAGCAGCAGCAACTGCAGCAGCGGGAACACCAGCAGCATCATGGCCACCAGCACCGCCACCACGTGCTGCCCGTCCCTCCCGATGTCGAGCACCGCCTGCCACAGCGCCGCCGCATGATGCTGGCCGTTCAGGCCCAGCGCCACGATGGGCCACGCATTGGCGATGGCAAAGGTCATCAGCGCAGCCAGGGCAAGTGCAAACATGCTGTCCGCATCGAGCCAGGGGCAACGGTACAGCACAGCCCCGCAGCGGACACAGCGGGCACGCTGGCCGCGCTCGAGCCGACGCCAGCGGTGCACGGCGTCGCAGTGCTCGCAGATCATGATTGCGGAGACCGGTGCTTCCATGGAACGCGATTATCCAACAAAGCGGTCCCTGGCGACTTGATTTACGGGCTTTTGCCCCGAGCTTTTCGGGCATCGCCATCTGACCGGAGTTCCCGTGAGTCCCAGCCCGCATGTTTTCGACGTCACCCAGGACACCTTCGAGACCGAGGTCATCCAGGCCTCGATGCAGACCCCGGTCCTGATCGATTTCTGGGCCAGCTGGTGCGGCCCGTGCAAGGCACTCGGCCCGCTGCTGGAAAAACTGGCCGGCGAATACAACGGTGCGTTCCGCCTGGCCAAGGTCGACGTCGACGCCAACCAGGAGCTGGCCGGCATGTTCGGGATCCGCAGCATCCCGACCGTGGCGCTGTTCGTCGAGGGCAAGCCGGTCGACGGTTTCGCCGGCGCCCTGCCCGAAGGACAGCTGCGCGAGTTCCTGGCCAAGCATGTGGAGCCGGCGCCACTGATCGAGGCACCCGACGAACCGGCCGATGCACCCGAGCCGCAAACTGTCGAAAGCGCCGCCGATGCCATAGCGCGCATCCGCAGGCAGATCGATGCGAGGCCGGACGACGAGCATCTGAAACTCGACCTCGCGCTGGCACGCATGCGCGCCGGCGAATACGCCGCCGCACGCGAAACGCTTGATGCCCTGCCTGCCAACCTGGCCACGGACGAACGCAGCGTGCGCCTGCGCGGCCAACTCGCCCTGGCCGAGGCCCTCGACGGTGCCCCTGACGAAGCCTCTCTGCGGCAACGCATCGAAGCCGATTCCGCGGACTGGGAAGCGCGCGATCTTCTGGGCGTGCGGCTGGTGTTGGGCGAGCATCCCGCCGAAGGACTGGACCAGTTCCTGCATATCCTCACCCATCAGCGCGACTGGCAGGACGGCAAGGCCCGCCAGCGGCTGCTGGATGCCTTCCAGGTGATTGACGATGCCCGCTTGGTCAGTGACTACCGGCGCCGCATGGCGTCCGTGCTGTTCTGATGCCGGGACTCGGGACTCGGGACTCGG
>Ga0256829_1000087_pt1 | contig 123329 bp, 117 predicted proteins | sample 131447metaG_FD_185979 | JGI IMG/M metagenome (GOLD analysis project Ga0256829, IMG submission 185979) | Hydrothermal vent microbial communities from Lau Basin, Pacific Ocean - 131-447 | ecosystem: Environmental > Aquatic > Marine > Hydrothermal vents | place: Pacific Ocean: Lau Basin... | reverse complement strand
CGACGAGACCCACGTCAGCCCTTTAGGTGGCGGCACAGCGCTTTGGCGCGGGGTGGAGCAGCCCGGTAGCTCGTCAGGCTCATAACCTGAAGGTCGCAGGTTCAAATCCTGCCCCCGCAACCAATAAAGCGCCGCTAAGTCAATAACTTAGCGGCGCTTTGCTTTTGCAGCTAACCCCGAAAATGGCTCGCAGGGGCACTTTAGGGGCAGTTTCTCCCAACACAAACCAACAGATTCCAACGATTTTCGAAAAGCAGCGCCCCTACGAACAGGGGATATCGGCTTTGTGCATCGAGCCGATGAACCTAATCTTGACGCATGGACGCCGACAGGATCGAACCGGGGCGCTGATGCCTCCCGTGCCAATTGCCAGCCTCGACGTGCCGCCACTTGGTCCGGCTGGCTGGAGCGCCGGTTTATTCTCCGCAGGAAATGCGGAGAATAGTATTTCTAATCTCCGCATCCGGCATGACGAGGATTGCGCATTGCTCGCATTGAATGATAACATCGAAAAGAACAGAAAGAGAACAAAAGAAAGCATCAGGAACGAATGGAGACGGCACCTCAGCCTCAGCTACCACTAGACAACCCAACCCCGACATCGCTCAAGCGGGCGCTTGCCAGCTTGGGCAAGGTCATTGAAACCGATGAGTGCCCGTCTTCGCTCCGCCCTGCACCGGCCAACGATGACCAACCGGACTTCTTCGTTCCCTCCCTCTACGACATCCCGGTCAAGGACGGCGTCGATCTCATGGACGTCGCCGTGTTCCGCTTGTCCAAACGACAGCAGCGCAAGGGTGACGTGCTGCGCTACCATCTTCACGGCGCCGAGGTCGAAGTCACAGCCGGCGGTTATGGTATGGCCTCCGTCTGGGACTATGACATCGTACTGATGTGCATTTCATACCTTGCCGATACGGTGAACCGTCACCGTGCCGGGAAAGGTGAGCTTCCACCGCGGACATTCCGTCCTCACGTCAAAGACGTCCTGAAATTCTGCCGGCTGAGCGACGGCGGAAAGCAGTACGAGGCCGTCGAACGCGCTCTCGACCGGTTGAAGAACACCACGGTCAAGATAACCAAAACCAATCGAAACGCGCGGCTCCGCGCCACGTCCGGATTCGGCCTTATTGAAACCTATCGGGTTGTCAGCAGAAGCGATACGGGGCGTGTCTCCATCGTCGAAATCGTGATCCCCGACTGGATATACGAGGCCGTGGTGACGCACGACAATCCGCAGATTCTGACGGTCAATCCGGACTACTTCCTTGTCGACAAGGGGCTTGGGCGCTTTATCTATCGGCTCGCGCGCAAGAGCGCGGGCGTCAACTCGGCGCGCTATTGCTTCAAGACCATCTATGACCGGAGTGGCAGTGCCGGCACCTTCAAAGAGTTCTGCCGCATGCTCCGGCAAATCGTCGCGGCGAACGATCTACCCGACTTTCACCTGACGGAAGAGAAGGGCAAGGACGGCCCGGTCCTTCGTATGTGTGCTCGGTCGGCCTTGTCGTCCGCCGCTTAGTTCTCTTGGAAATGCCCGAACGCTACGCCCGAAACCAATCCTCGGCCAAAGCGGTGTGTAAAGTACGGATATGGCATCACGCGGCGGCCATCTGTGGAAATCGCCGTACTTTACACACCGGATTCCGTACTTTACCCACCCAGCTTCCGTACATTGCACACCAAGTTCCGTACTTTACACACCTCGTACAACACGGACCGCCCCGGAACGCTTGGCTTTCCGACATTTTGAATCGCCTAAAACTCTTAAAACTATTTTTAAAACACTTAAAACCCGGGCAGTTGTGGATAACATCCGTACTTCACACACCGCGGACAAGTGGGTTCAGCCTGTCGATTACAGGCCACTTGCATTCTCCGAGCGATGACCAGCCCCGGCGGCATCTAATCTACCGCGCCGGCCTTGACGGTGCGCTTCACGACGCAGCGGCGGGGGCTGCCCCGCCGTATTTTCGCTTTGAAGGAGGTCCTTGGTGATTGCCGGGGGCGTGCTTTTGCCCTCAGGCCGCGTCAGGGCCTCACCAGATCAATCCTTGAAGCTTGGAGGCTGTGGAGCCTCGGGCTTGCGCTCGGATGATTCTACGGGCCGCTCAGACGGCCCATCTTCTATTGCATCCTCTTTCGGCACTTCGATCGGCTCATCGGTATCCGCGTTTGCAGATTCCGGAAGTTCTGTTTCAACGGATTCAGCCATCGGAGCGGCTTCCGGGTTCCACTCCTCGTAGAGGCCCTCGAAGGCCGGCTTCTCGAAATAAGCGACCTTGATGCCTTTGATCGGCTGCTCATCCCGGATGAAAACGAGCTGTTCGCGCCTGTCCATCGACATGACCTCTTGCGGGGTCATCAACGGCTGGCTCGTGTAGCTCAGCGCCTCGTTACGCGGTTTTCCTCCAAAGCCGGCGCCGGTGCCGGCCGACTCGCTAAAGGTCGTTACCGGAACCGTCATCGTGCCGCACATATCCGACACCAGCTTGGCCGTCTCCGGATCGGACGTGCCGAAAAAGCACCGGCACGCACAGTTGGCAAAGAGACTCTGCGCCATATCGCCATAGGCCGACTTGATCTGGCCCAGATCCTGCGCGAACAGCCACAGCCGGACGCCATAGCCCGCCAGATACGATATGCCTTCCTCAATGGGCTTCATCCGGCCGAGGCGGGGAAACTCGTCGATGAGAAACGTGACTGGCGCGAACGGCTTCTTCGGATTGCGTGTCATCGCGGCGAGCGCCTGCCCGAAGAACAGCCGCATGACCGGCGTGCAACTCTCGAGTTCTTCCGGACGAATGAAGAAGTAGATCGTTGCCGTTTCCTCTTTCAGGTCCTCGAACCGGAAATCGGACCGGTTCATATGCCTGCGCAGGCGCTCGTCGTCCCAGATCGTCATCTGGCTGTTCAAAGCGGCCATGACGTTGTTTTGGGTCTTGTCTTCCTTGCGCAGGAACGTCGAAGCTGCGCGGCGCACAAGCTCATGTGCGGAGTCGCTCATGTCGCCCACTAGCTCAGCAAACTGATATTTGTCTCCCGTGAGAAGCTGACGGACTTTGGCCATGTTCCGCTCGCCCTCGGGGTAGCTCTCGACAACATGGACGATGGCGCCCTGGAGGAAGTTCCGCGCTTCGTTGTCCCAAAAGAACGAGTCGCCCTTACCCTTGACGATGAGCATATCGGCAATCAGTCCCGCGTCGCCCCAGCGGTCGTCGCCGTCGCGAATGAAGTCCAGCGGGTTCCAGGAACAGCTGTCGGCTTCAAAAGGGGCAAACCTGAAGCAGTGCCCCTTGCTGACATCTTTGCGCCATTTCTCCGTAACGGCTGCGTTCTCGCCTTTGATGTCGTTAATGACGAGCGAGCCGACCGTGTAGTTCAGGATATTCGGGATGACGTGGCACGCGCCTTTGCCCGCTCGCGTCGGCGCCACCGTGACGAAGTGTCCTTCCATCGGGCCATAGAGGTCGGCGTCTTCCGTTCCAGTGGCCTTGCCGTTCTTCAACGTTTTCGTTGAATGTCCGCCCAGCCACATCTGGTTGTTGAAGAGTTTGCCGTTGGCCTTTTCAAGGTGCTGGCCATAGTGCTTCTCGACGACCTGCCGAGTGCTCATGAAGTATGCGCTGCCGTGCGAGGTGCCGCCGATAGGTTCGCCCCAAGGCTTGCCGCCGGTTGCCAGAAAATCCGCCGCTCCCTGATGCTCTCCTTGCCGGACTGCCCTGGTGATCCTACCCCTGGCGAGCCGGAACACCAGATACACGACGAGCACCGGAGCCGCCAGAAAGGCGATGACGATGACGAAGTTGATAAAGCCCTGCACGGTTTCGGCTCCTTCCATGACTCTTCGGCTTCGGCCTGGCCACCTGCCTTTCTGCCCTCGTTAAATGCTCGATTTTACAGAATTCTCCGGAAAATCGAGGTCTTAATTCCCCGTCCCGGCCGCCGTGGCGGTTTCGGGGCTTCTCTCCTCCGGGCGGCCGCTTGCCCACGGACCTTTCTCCTGGGCGGCTGTTTGGGCGCCGCCACCGCCCGCCTGCAACGGCGCGGCGCAGGTTTCTTCCCCGGCTGACGCCTTCCTCGCGGATCAAGAAACGCTCCGCCTTGCCGTCCTCCGCGTCGCTTCGGCCCTGGCGGGTTCCGGCAGGTCGCCGGGCGTCGCCTTGCTCCAGCCGTCGAAAGGCCGCGATGGGTGCGGCCCCAAAAACGGAAGGAGAGAAACAATGACCCGAAACAGCAACCGCAACCGCAAGGACGTGTATCAGACCGTCACCGACCAAATCGTCGCTGCCATCGAGGCCGGCGCAGGAGAGTGGCAGATGCCTTGGCACAGGGCAGGCGAGGGCCTGAACCGTCCGGTCAACATCGACACCGGAAACGCCTACCGCGGCATCAACGTCATCGCCCTTTGGGCCGCCGGGCAGGTGCGCGGCTACGGCTCCGGTACCTGGGGCACGTACCGCCAGTGGCAGAAGGCCGGCGCACAGGTCCGCAAGGGCGAGAAGGCTTCCACCGTCGTCTTCTACAAGGAGTTCGACGTCGAGGAGCCCGACCCGGACACCGGCGAGCTCGAGACCGGCAAGCGGCTCTTCGCCCGCGCCTCCAGCGTCTTCAACGCCGACCAGGTGGACGGCTTTGAGGTTACGCTGCCCGAGCCCAAGGATCCCGTGCAGGCCATCGCCGAGGCCGACACCTTCGTCACCGACACCGGTGCCGAGGTTCGCCACGGCGGCGCACGCGCCTTCTACCGTCCGTCCGAGGACTTCATCCAGATGCCGGACAAGGAACGCTTCGTCGGCTCCGAGACGAGCACGGCGACCGAAGCCTATTACGGGACCTTGCTACATGAGCTGGTGCATTGGACCGGCATCGAGCGCCGCTGCGACCGTCAGTTCGGCAAGCGCTTCGGCGACGACGCCTACGCCGTCGAAGAGCTCGTGGCCGAGCTTGGTGCGGCGTTCCTCTGTGCCGATCTCGGCATCACCCCGGAGCCCCGTCCGGACCATGCCGCCTATATCGAGCACTGGGTCAAGGTCATGAAGGCCGATAACCGGGCCATCTTCACCGCCGCGTCCAAGGCCGCCCAGGCCACGGACTTCCTCGCGGGCCTGCAACAGCCCGAGGTCACGGAAGCCGCCGCTTAGGCGGCTTCCATTTCCATGGTTCAGTAAATCGTGAATTCGTTCTTTCGTTCTTTCGTTCTTGGAAGAACGATGCGAACTCATGCTCACCGTGCGAACATTCGAGTGAACACGAACATTGCCGATGTTAGGGTGCAATGTTGCCTTATCCATCTGACAAACGGCGTTGGTTTCAGGAAAAGGGGGCAGAAAAATGACAATTGAGCTCAAAGTTAGCCTCGATGATATCGAGCCTGAAATCTGGCGTCGTGTCGCTGTTCCCGCCGCTTACACGCTGACCGAACTGCACGCCGTCATTCAGGGCGCCATGGGCTGGCAGGACTCTCACCTCCACATGTTCGAGTTTGGCGACCAGCGCTACGAGATTCCAGAGGATGACGAGCTAGGCTCAGAGCCCGGCGTACTCGACGAACGGGCTTACAAGTTGGGCAAGCTCGTCTCCAAGGGAGACACGTTTCACTACGTCTATGATTTTGGAGACGATTGGCGGCATACGGTTCTCGTCGAAGATCTGCGGACAGGCGAAGGTGGCCCGTCAGCTATTTGCCTGGACGGCGCGCGGGCCTGCCCGCCAGAAGATTGCGGCGGCCCCTTTGGATATCCCGAGTTTTTGAATGTGCTGGCAGACCCGAAACACCCAGACCATGACGATACAGTCGAATGGGCCCGGGGTTTTCAGCCAGAGGCGTTCAGCCTCAGTCAGGCGAATTCACTGATTGCCGCCGTCTGCGCGATCTACAGGGAGCGTGGCCTCGGCTTCGAGGGCGCGTGAAGCGCCCCACGCTTCATGAGATCGGAAAGGTTCTCGACCAGGCCAGGGTCGCGGCCGTTGCTTACTACGAGCTCACTGGAAAGCCCCTCGGGATCACGGGTGAGGTTGGCGAGTACGAGGCCGCACGCTTGCTCGATCTGACCCTTGCCGATGCCCGCGCGCCTGGATACGACGCTATCGACGCGAAGGGGCGCCGGTTTCAGATAAAGACCCGTGCGATTCCACGCAGCGCCCGAGGGAAAAGCCAAAGGCTCGGCAGCATCAAGCTCGACCATGACTGGGATGCCGTCCTGCTGGTCTTGCTCGATGAAGGGTTCCAGCCGCTGGAAATCTGGGAGGCGGGCCGGCCGGAAATCATGGCAGCGATTCAGGCACCGGGCAGCCGCGCGCGAAACGAGCGAGGTGCGCTCGCGGTCTCGAAGTTTAAAAGCATTGGCGCGCAGGTCTGGCCGCCTATGAAGTGACGCTATTCAGCTATATCTCGACGGCAATTTCCTTATTAGGCGACCTCAGTCCGTTTTCTTGGCCTCACCCTTCATCAGCTGCCAGATGCCGGTGATGAAGTTCGCGACCACCAGCAGCCACATGCCGAAGTAGACCGTATCCGAAATCGCCAGCTCCAGCGGGGCGATGTACCGCACGCCCAGCGTCTTCTTCACAAAGATCAAGATCACGAGCGCGACAAAGGCGCCGCTGGCGAAATTGATAACGGCGAGTTTCTTGTTTAGGGACATTGAAACCTCCAAGTCTGTTCGCCCTCGCGGACGACGGAAAAGGATTGGTCAGTAGGACTTCTTGATCCGGACCAGCTTCTGGCAGTCGCCTTCCGGCGTATTTTCAAGCCGACATTCGTTCCAGGAGGCGACCCACGGGTCAGGTACGTTGGCGCATGTCTGCCCTTCGATGGTCAGCGGCAATTGGTTCTTGGTTTTCCATTTGCCCTTGGGCGGCACGTCTTTGACGGCAATCTGCGCGTTGCTCTTGTTCTCGTTCGCTTCGCTTTCTTCCGACCAGCTCAGCGTCAGCCACAGCCTGTTCAGGCGATTTTGGGTGTTGTTGCGGACGACATACGAGACGCGGCAGGCCTGATCACTGTTGTCCGGGTTGACGTATTCGATCGCGAGCAGGTCAACGACAATGGCGTCCTCTGCCTCCGACTCGCAACCCGATAGCAGAAGGGTAGATAGGGCGACACTGAAGAGAAGTTTGGACCGCATGGGCACCGCCTCCTTGTCCTGAGTAAGAGCCAAGTTGCGTGACCCGAGCGGCGTTTCTGTCGCAATCCGGCAACACCGGGTCCCGCGAAAGGAGTGACAGTATGCCTATTACTGTAACAGCGGTCAACCCTCTGGTTGAGCCCGGTGAATCCCCTTAATCCCATAGCCTTTCCGCGATGTGGCGCTCTTCCACACCGACCGCGTTCCCGTAGATTGCGGTGGTCGCCATGTCAGCATGGCCAAGCCACTTTTGAAGCATGTTGAGCGGCACGCCGCGTTCGAGCGCGGCCACGCCGAAACCGTGCCGTAGCCCCTTCGGCGTCGCGTGTGGGCCTTCGATACCAGCACGCTCCATGACCTCCTTGACCCGCCGGTAGCCCGTCATCCGGCACCATGGCCAAAGACGCCCTTTCTCACGCTTGTGCTGGCGTGCGTGTAGGTCATACACCCGTTCGAGCTTGTCCAAAAGCTGGCGCGACACCGGCACGGCGCGGTGACTGCCCTTGGCTCGCTTCTTGAGCGTCCAGAAGATGATGACGCCGGCCTCAGAGTCGATCCGATCAACGGTGAGCGCCAGGGCTTCCGACAACCGGCAGCCGGTTTCCTTCAGCACCCAGCAGAAGGTGAACACATCCGGCTCGCAACGCTTGGCCGCGCGCATGAATGCCTGACGTTCGGCATCGGTGAGGTATTTCCGGTGTCCTGCCTCGTCGTACAGGCTCCATGACATTGAGAGACTTCCGCTGTTGAAGGCTCACCCTCCGCAACTTGTTGATTCCACGCATGGAATCGTAACACGGCGTCCGGCGGCCCAGTGACACTAATAGGCAGTTTGTCACATTCTGAAAATCGATGCAAAATCAATCTACTAAGTGTCGCTTAACCATCGCGCACTGCTCGGTCGGAACGCCGGCGAGATCGCTACGCCCAACCATCTTCGAACATGCCTGACAATCCCGCGATGCCGGCGGGAAGCTGTTTCTCGCAAGTTAAGCCCAGATAGGTGGCTGCCCGTGTTGCGCCGACATACAGGTACTTGTCGAACAAGTCAGGGTAGGATTCAGCCAGACGATCGACACCGACAAAGAAGACAGCCTCGAATTCCAGCCCTTTGATGTGCTGGACGTCGAAGACCCTTACGTCGCTTTCCATTCCCATCACCTGGCCATTCGGACAAGCCCTCACCCGAATGTTTTGCTCCTCCAACGCCTCGTTCAACGCCGTCGCTATCGGGACCACTTCCTGCTCATCGTTCACCAGAACGGCGATGGAGGGTAGCTGGCGGACAAAGCTCTCGATCTCGATGATGCGTCGAGCAAGCCAGTCCACAACGCCCTCATGCGTCGTGAGGTTTGTTGCGAGAACGGGGGCAACACCTTCATTGTCGACGAAATCAGGCAATGCGGTGTCTATGACACCTCCCCCGGATTGGGCGACAATCTGTTTGGCCAACTCGTGAAGCTGCTTGCTCTGGCGATATGCAACCGTGACCGTTCGCGATGCAATATCCGGCAGGACCCATTGCATCTCTTCCATCGAACGGGTGCCCCAGCTCGTGACACGCTGATTGAAATCTCCACATGCGAAGAACGAACGAATTTCAGGGTGAGCGAGTGTTGCCATGCACCCGAGTTGCAACGGGGAGAAATCGGTCGCTTCGTCCACCAGAATTTGGTTCCGGTAGAGTTGGTTCTGGCGCGACAAAACGGGGATGGCCTCCGTACCGCTGCCGCCCGAGGGTTTCATTCTGTCGATCAACTCGTCGGCGCTTCGGAGAAGGGCGAGTAGAACCAAATCAACTTCGAGCGGGTGGATGTCCGTCGCTGTATAACCTTCGGAGAGATACCATTTCTTTTCACTCTGACGTATGCGCCGAAAGCGCCGATACCTTGAAGGCACACCATCAACGAACCGTCGGGCGGGATTCATAAAGCGCCTCAGGTGCGATTGAACGACCAAGCTCTGACCGATTTCGAGGCGGGCATCCTCTTCCAGGAGCCGGTCGCCAAGCCAATCGATCAGGCGCCCCGTCCGAGTGGTCCTGCCAATGCGTCGCCTTGTTGCAGCGCTTCTCGCCTGTGACCGAGCGGCCCTTGAATATGCCGCAGCAGCACCGGCCCGTCTTGTCTTAGGCGGTGCCGCCTCTTCTTCATCTTCCAATTCGGCGTCGTCCAGATCTTCGGCGACCTCCGCAAGGCTATCCAGGAATGTCGCCAACTTATCCAGAAAATTCTGATCAGCGTTCACCTGAACCACGAGCGCGCGGCGAATTCGTTCGTCTGTCGCCTCCTTCATTTTGGACAGTTGGGCCTGGACCTCCGTAACAATACGCTGGAGCGCCACCAGCGTCGTGGATGACGGCTCCTTGCCTTCTTTGTCCATGGTGGACTTTATCTGGTTGCCGAGCTTCGACACTTCCCCTGTTTCCTCGCCGGCGAGTTGCTCCGCCGCATCCCGTAGCTCCTGCCAGAAACGTTCACGCTGCCACCGGTCGAAGTCGGCGAACCACTGGGTTTGGCTGACAACCGTGTCCGGCAGGAGCGTTTGCGCGTTGTCTCTCATCACGAATGAACCGCCGCCGGATGAAGAGCGGAGTATCCCAAACTCGCTCCTGGCGAGCTGGCGACGAAAGTCAGTCCAAGTGCAGATGCGCTCTTCGGGTGCGGCTATGTCCTCTCGGGCGAACGCCTCTTTGACGTACTGCTTCAAGAGCTCGGTCGGGGTGAACATGATCCAGCTTTTTCCATGTTCTACGCCGCCTTCGGACGGCTGTCCCACCAGCCGCGTCTCGCGTTCGTCCAAAGCCTCCAAATCAAGCTTTTGTCCGAGGCGCCGGATGAGGGTTGTGGTTTTTCCTGTTCCCGGTGCGCCGAGAATCAGTAGCCGGCTGTTCAGCGGTAGCCGGAAGATTTCATCCTGATAGCGGTCGAGAACCGGCTGGTCGCGCAATCCCATCTTGTCGATGACGCTGCGCCGCCGGCCTTCCAAAATGTTCGCAGACTCCTCTTCTTCCTCCAGTTGCCGTTCCAGAAGCGTAGCGTCCGGTTCTGCCGCTACGCCTTTGGCAAGGAGCTCTCTGAAGGACTCAACCGTGATGAAGCCGTAGTCGGCCCCTTCGAGGATCGAGTTGCGTGAGTCCCATTCCTGCGTGACGAAGGCCGGGTGCAGTTGGGCTTTTTCCAATATCTCAACAGAGATATCCTCGCCGCCTATGCGGACGGTAAATTCATCGCCAATCGACAATGCAGCCAGCCGTCCGGCCGGCGACCTGTAACTTGCCAGCATTGTATTCTCGCCGCCGACCGAGACCGGTGTCGTCCGGCAGATGTAGTAGACTAGCCTCTTTCCTTCCTCGTCGCAGACCGAGACGCGCGCGATTGCCGGCTCGCGCGTGAGCAAGCGGTAGCTTTCCAAATTTTCTCGATGGATATTCTCCTGGGATCGGAGGGCGTCTGTGGACGTGAACGTATTGATGCTGGCGAACGCTTCAGCACCGCTGGATGATGCACCTTCGGCCAAGCGGGTCCGCGCTGCGTCGGCCACTTCTTCGAATGTGCTTAAGGTACTATCGGCGATCGCCTCAATCTGACCTTTCGTGTCGTTCGAAATCGCCATGCCCCGCTCCAATCACGCTTTGTCCAATACACAGTGTTGAAAATATTCGAGCGTTGCAGCGGCCCACCGTTCGTTGCCGAGCAACTCCTCTACTCCCCAGCGTTTCGCCACGTCGATGCGGCAATCTCAAACAACGCTTCGGCTCTCTCAGTGATTTTTTGTTCGTTCCATTCATCATGCTCGCAAAGCTGCTTGTTCAGGAACAAGACGCTGTGGTCTTTGAGCGCCTCGCGCTTCCCATCATCGGGATCGTCTGCCCCAATCCACGCCTTATTGGATTGAGCCGGATTCAGACTGCCGTTCAGCAAGGTCAGATTGCCGATAGTATGCAGAAGATTGTTTCGACGGATGGTGGCCTCGGTTTCGTTCTCACTTACAGGGAGCGGCCAAAACATCTCCCAGCTTTGCGGCATGATGTGTTCGACGGTCAGGTTCCTCGGTACCTCGTGCGTCTCGGCGAACTTGTCGCGAAGTCCCATCTCCAGGGCCTCCAGAACAAGTCGCAGGCGTGGGCGTGTCAGGTTTTCGTAGAGGGGGTTCTCGGCCCAGGCCTTTTTGAACTCCGTATCGCTCGGCCAACGATCGAACTCCGCCGTACCTTCCTGCAATGCTGCTCGCACAGAGGCCGGAATGTCTTCCGGGTCGGTGTCTAATGCCTTGAGGAGATCGACGAACAGCCGATTGTAACCCCGCGTGCTCAACCGGCAGACCATGCGGCGCACCAAAAACGACTCCACGTCCTCCAGGACTTCGATCAGCAGCTCCTCACGGTCTTCCAAGAGGTCAAACAGCCTCAGAAGGAATGGGTAAGCCGTACCGACATCCATCGTATTCAGGCGTTCGAGGAACAGTTGAACACGCCCGTTGACATGGCCTTCTTGAAGCCCCTTGTAGATCTGTCCAAATTTGTGGAAGGCCTCAAGCCGGGCCATTGGCGAGTTGGCGTCGCCGCTTACGGCGTAGTCGCGATACGCCGTGTACAGATGCCCGGCGGCCACGTCCTCCCCAGTTAGAAGCGTCAGCGCATGTTGCAGGTATATTTCGATCCTGGCCCGTTTCGCGTGGCCGCGCCCAATTTCCTTCCGCCAGAATCCGGCATCGCTGTCAAAATGCTGCCAGTATTTCTGATAGGCGGTCTCCGCATTGTCTCCGTTCGACTGTATTTCGTTTAGAAGTGAGTTCTTCACCAAGTCGGCGGCCAGCAGTGGCGTGCCCCTGGCATTCAGTGTCTCGAAAATCAGCTGCGCATCGTCTTTTTCATCGAGGTCGATGACAACGAGCCGAACATTGTCCCGAATGGCGCTGTACAAGGAGGCGATCTTTACATCGCGAGCGGCATCACCCGGCTCGTCGAGCCATTCGGCTATGACATCGTGAAAATAGACGTAGGCGTCCGGAATATTGCGTCCCACTGATTTCGCGTCAGACCGGATGCCATAGGCTTTGAGTAGCGGCGTGCGGCCGTCGCACTCCATGACGCGCTGAAAGTCATCGCGGTCCGCATTGGTGGGCCAGACTTTAAATTGCTCAAATGGTTTGGTGCTGAGCGGATGGTTGTTGCGGATGAGTTTCTCGACGGCCCGGTGATATCGTTGGTCGTCGCCGGTGCGAACCACATCCTCGAAAGCTTTCAAAAATAGCTGAATCGTGGTCAGGCGTTGTTGCCCGTCGATCAGAAGCCGCGTCTCGATCTGACCGGGCGGCACCGCAGGACGGTCTTGAACCGAGGCACCGAGAAAATGTGCACGGGGCTGCTGGCCACTTTGGACAACCTCCGCAATCCGTCTCAGGTCGTCCCACAGCGGTTGCCACTGCTCTTCCTCGTTCCAGACGTAGGGGCGCTGATAAAGGGGGACTAAATAAAGGACGTCCTTTTCAAATAAATGCTGGATCGCCAGCGTACCTACCTGCATGTGTATGCCCCCCTTTTTCTTCTGATCGTATCTGCTCGGCCCTTGGCTTCTCTGCTCGTCCTATCATCCAAAATACCCACAGTCGCGGCGTATAGAAACCCGTTTAAAGCTACTCCGGGTTGTAGAGGCCAATGGTAGGGCCACACCATCACGCAAATGAGGAAGCACCTCTTCCTTCATTCGATTTCGCGGAACAACCTGGCGAGCGGGATGTCGAGTATCTTGCTAACTGCGTAGAGCCTGCTGGCGGATACCCGGTTTTGGGCATTCTCGTATTTCTGCACCTGCTGGAAAGACACGCCGAGCGCGTCGGCCAGACGCTGTTGCGACAATTTCAGTTCCTCTCGTCTGCGGCGGATGTTCTTCCCGACCTGCACGTCGATGCGGTGCAGCGTCTCCTTGTCACTAAAATCCAATTCACCTTTCCCTCCTTCATTGCGGCCGGACGTTCAAAACCTCACCACGATGGAGGCACGGCACCTTTAGGCCGGTCGGCCCTGGACATCATGCCGTCATCCGGCCTGAAGAAGGCCTTATCGTGGTGGGTTTTGAAGCCCGACAGTTATGCTATCATAAGTTCTTGATTTGTTCCATTATTGGGGAAAGGCCTTTCCCCTGGCCGGAGCCGAAGTCTCCGGCACACCCCATTCCAGCGGGGAGATGCCCCGCAACGCCCCCGTTGAGGCGCCGGTCCGGGACCCGCGCTCCGCTGCCCCGACCGGCGCATGAGGCCGTCCCTTCGGTCCGAGGTTTTCTGTACGCGCACGTTCCGTGCGCTTGACCCTCCTTTTCCAGCTTACGCCGGCCGTGACGGGCTTGAGGAAAAGGGGGCCGTCCGGCCCCGCCCGCTCCATTCCACCGGCATGCTGCCGGTGTCCCGTGTTGGGCCGGACTTGACGCCCCAAGGGGCGGCCCCCTTTCCGCCCGCCACTGGGCCGGCGCTCGCCGCACTCCCTCCACTTTGCCGTTCCGTTTTGACGCTCGCCGCTGGGCAGAGGGTCAGGCGCGGGGCGTGTGCCCTGCGGGCAAATGAACAAACGGAGGGAATAACGAATGGAACTTCTGACCAAAGAGCAGCGCAAGCGGATGCTGGCCAACGGCGAAGCCAATGCCGAGTGCATCGCCGAGGACGGCAACACCCATGACTTTTGGCCTGTCGTGAAGTTGTTCACGCCGGATGCGGGCGCGACTTGGCTTTTAACTGAAATCGACCCGGACGAACCGGATATAGCCTTCGGGCTTTGTGACCTTGGTATGGGGTGCCCGGAGTTGGGCAGCGTGCGGCTGTCCGAGATTGCCGCTGTCCGTGGCCGTCTGGGCTTGCCGGTTGAGCGCGACCGGCATTTCAAGGCGACCAAGAGCCTGACCGCCTACGCCGACGAGGCGCGCGCCCTTGGCCACATCAAGGCTTAGGGGGGGGAAGATGAAGGCAATCCTCACGAAAGGCTACGTAGCGGACGGTTTGGAATACGGCTTCGATTTTCCCAACGAAATCGAGGCCACCGTCACCCGGGAACTGCAATCGCGCATCGAGCAGGCCAGCGCCCTGCTGGCGGACGGCATCCATCACATCGCCATCAGCGACAGGGGGCTGGACTACGACATCGGCAACGACTTCCGCGTCGGCTTTTCCAGCATCGAGGTCAGCAAGTACGGCCTCACACTCTCCCTGCAAGGCAAGGACGATTGCAGCGCCCAGGTTGAATACGAACTGACCATCGGCGGGGAGGGCGCGGGATGAGTGTGACCATCAACCATGAAGCGCGCCTGTACGTCATCCCCTGCGGGCGAGGGTTTACGTGCCTTGGCTTTGACGTTGCCGACCGGCGGGCACGCGCCGTTGCCGCGTGGCTTGGCAGACCCGGCCTAATGGGTGAAGCCGAACCGGGCGCGCCGGAACACTTCGCGGCCTATCAGGCGTGTATGGACGCCGGGCGGGCGCACCATGCCGCCACCGGCGTGCGCTGCAATGCCGAATTACTCCCCGTCCTTTCCGGCCTTGAGGGCTGGCGTGTCGAAGTGACGGAACCGGACGGCGAGCGCCGCCGCTTCATCGTCGGCAAGTCCACCGGCTGGATGCCGTGTCACCTTGAAATCGCCCGGCGCGACAGCACGGGCGGCCCCGCCGCCTATGTGCCGGAAGGGGCGCGCGTGCGCGCGCTGTACCGCGCGGACGGAAGGGGCAGGCCATGACCCACCAGACCGAAAAGACCCCGGAAGGTGTGCAGGTGCTGGTGACGGGCGTTCGCCCCGTCACCGACCGCGACCGGCTGGCGATGCTGGCGGCGAGGCCGCTGGCACCGGCCAAGCCGCAAAAGCCGCTGAACATCGGCCTGTTTGATGAGGACGCACGGCGGCAGTTGGACTTGACCGACCTGCTACGGGCGAGCCCGGCACGAAATGACGAAACCACGAAATAACGAAACCACGAAAGGAAACAGAACCATGACCATTCAAACCGTAACCCTTGACCAGCTTCACCTTAACAAGGCGAACCCCCGCAAGAGCATGGACGCTGCCGCCTTGGAAGGGCTGGCCGCATCCATCGCCACGGACGGGCTTCTGCAGAACCTTGTCGTGCGCCCCCGGCGCGGCGGCAAGGCCTATGACATTGTTTCCGGGGAGCGGCGCTTCCGGGCGCTGCGTCTGCTGGCCGAGCGGGGCGACATCGAGAAGTCCTTCCCCGTGCCTGTGGAAATCCGCAAAGGCCTGTCCAAGGATGACGGCCTAAGAATTGCCACCGTCGAGAACGTGCAGCGCGAGCAGTTGAACCCCATGGACGAGGCCGAGGCCTTCGCCGCGCTCCTGACCAAGGGGGCTGACATCGAGGATATCGCCGCCAAGGCCGGTATCGGAACCGCGACCGTGCGGCGCAGGCTGGCGATTGCCTCTCTGTGCGACGAGGCCAAGGAGGAAATCCGCAACGGCGGGCTTTCCTTGAGCATCGGCGAGGCGCTGACCCTGGGCACCCACGAGCAGCAGCGCGCCGTGCTGGAGCGGCTCGAGCACGGCTACTACGACGCGGACGACATTCGCGCCATGTTGACGGACGAAAAGCCGAGCGTGGCCATCGCTATCTTCGACAAGGCCAAGTACGAGGGCACCTATACCACCGACCTTTTCGCGGACGACGACACCACCTTTTTCGACGACGCCGAGCAGTTCTTCCGGTTGCAGACGGAAGCAGTGGAAGCGCTCGCCGCCAAGTATCAGGGCGAGGGTAAAGCGGTGGAGGTCATCACCGAGTATCACGTTGCATGGTGGCGCTACCGCGAGGCCGAGGAAGACGAGGACGGCGGGGTGGTCATCCACTTCGCACCTACGGGACGGGTGGAAATCCGCGAGAACCTTATCCGCCACGAGGTCAGGGCATCGGTGGCCGAAGCCACGGAGGAGACGCCCGCAGCGCCCAAGCCGAAGCCGGAATACGGCACGCCGCTCAAGCGCTACATCGCCGCTCACAAGACGCTGGCGGTGCAGGAGGCGTTGCTCTCCAATCCGCGCAAGGCCAAGGAGGTTGCCGTCATCCAGATGATGAACGCCCACGACGGGGCGGGGCGCGTCAGTCTGGACGCGCACCCGGCGCTGGCCTTCTTTGCCGAGGACGAGACACAGCCGACCGGCTTTACCGTCATCGAGGCGGAGGCGGAAGTGTTCAACAAGAGCCTCAATCTGGACGCCGCCGAGGCGGGGCAGTACGGCAACTATTTCCGGGGCGCGTGGGAGCGGCTTATCCGCACCCGTAAGGACGCCGTGACCCTCTACGAGGCGGTGAAGGAATTGTCCGGCGACGACCTTGACCGGCTGCACGGCCTGCTAACGGTGCTGACCTTCGGGCAGGGCTATATGGACGAGCTCGACACGGGCGACAGTCTGTTCAACCGGGTTGCCGCCGACCTTGAAATCGACATGCGCGACTACTGGCGACCGGACGAGGCGTTTCTCACTCGCCGCCGCAAGGACCAGTTGGAGGACATCGCCAAGGAGAGCGGCGCAAGTGCCCGGATGGGCAGAATGAAGGACTACACCAAGAAGCAGATGGTGGCGGCGCTGGCGAAGCACTTCGAGGCGAGCAGAAACGCGAGCGATAACGCGCCCGAGCACGAGCGCAAAGGCTGCGACTGGCTGCCCGGCGCCATGCTGTTTCCGGCGGTGACGGCGGACAGCGAGCCGGAGCCGGACGCGGAGACTGCATGAGCCATATCCATCGCCGCCTTGCGGCCCGGATAGAGGTCAGGCCCGGTGCAAGCCGGGCCTGATTTATTGGGGAATACCCACCCGCCCGCCCGGGCCGAGCGGCGATGGGGGTGGGCGCTTTCCGCGCGCCCCAACGAAATGCGACCTCAGAGCCGGCCGGTATCGTTCGAAGCTGAAGTGAGGCGGTTCTCTCGTCTGTTCGTGATGTCGGCGGACGACCGCGCCAGTGGCCACTTCGTCGCGCATGTGAGCGTCCATTTTGGATTGGCACCCTTTTCACAGCCTGCCTGGAGTCCAGAGCCACCATCTCGACGTTATCGGCCAGTCCGTGGGCCGGGTTTCCCGATCGCCATACTTCCCGGCTTGTGCCGAGTGCGGTTGCGCCTTCATCTCCGGCTTCGCCCAAGAAGCCGTTGGCCGTTTCCGTCCGGTACCCGTCCCCGTGTTGTCCGTCGTCTCCTCCAATGTCCCGCTCTCTCGAACCACACCGCCCGGCCTTTCGCTTTCATGGCACACCTGACGCCGGCGCCGCCGGCTGCAACGGCGCGCTTCGACTTTCTTCCCCTGACCTTCGGTCATTCCTCGCGAGACAAGAAAGTCGGCGCTTGCCGTCCTTCGCTATTGCTGCGGCCCTTCGGGTGCAGCCGCCGCCTGAGACCGGCGTCATTGGTTGGCCACGGAAAGGCCACGGCGGTCGTGGCCTCGGAAATCGAAACTGGAGGATCTAAACAATGGCAACCATCGGCACTTTCACCAAGACCGAGAACGGCTACAACGGCAGCATCGAGACGCTGAGCATGAAGGCGACGAAGGTCACTTTCGTCCCGGCCGAGAAGACGGGCGAGAAGGGTCCGGACTACCGGGTCAAGGCCGGCAACGTCGAGATCGGCGCAGCCTGGGCGCAGACCAGCAAGAAGGGCAACAACCCCTATCTGTCGGTCAAGATCGACGACCCGAGCTTCGTCGCGGCCATCTACGCCAACCTGGTCGAACAGGACGGCAAGCACGTTCTCATCTGGTCGCGCTAACGCCGCCGGCCCTGAGGCCGCCCGGTTCAAGCCGGGCGGCTTTGGCGTGTTCAGGCGGTAACGAAATCACGCTTTAACGAATGCACGAAACCTCCCGGCAAGCCCTTGGCCGGGACCACCGGCCGGCGTTCGTCGGTCCGGTTGCCCAAGAGTAACGGCAGAGTGGCGGGCACAGCGACTAACGGTATCGCGCGGCATGCCTCGCCCACCCGTTGGCGACGTGTCGGCTTTTCCACTCGACACATGGCGTTCGTCTCATCAGGGGTCAGGGCGTCGGAGTTCAGGCGGGGCTTTGCGTCCTTCGCTTCCAAGATCGGCCGGCGGCCACGCGGACCTTCCTTTCATGGCGGTCATGGCGACGGCGGCGTGCGGCGCAACGGCTCATGCCGGCTTTCTTCCCCTGACAGACCACCCCAAGCGGCAGGCCGCTCGGGGACCCCGGATCGGTCATTCCTCGCGGAGCAAGAAAGTCCGGCCCTCGCCGTCCTCCGCTTGCGCTGCGGCCCTTCGGGTGCGCTCGCCCGCCTTGCCGACGCCGGTCTTCCCGCCAGGAAGGCCGCATGTGGTCGCGGCCGAAACAGCGAAGGAGAAAAGCCATGAACCGACTGAACACCGACATCCGGGACCTGACCTGGGACGAGTACCTGAACGCCGTGGACGACGAGCTGCTGCTGGAGACCGGCGACGTCGCCAACGAGCACGAGCTGGCCGACGTGAGCGCGGCCTACGACACGGGCCTGACGCCACTATGCTGCGCGCACGCCATCGCCGCGTGGCGGCGTCGGAACGGCACGCCGATTACCGACCTCGCCGCGTAAGGCCACCGGCCACGCGCGGCGGCATTCGCCCCGCCGGGGAGACCCGGCGGGGCTTCCTGCTGTGAGCCGGCAGACGGGCCGTTGCCCGGCTGCGCCGTATTATTGGGGTTCGTCGCCGGCAGTTGAGGGTTGCTGAAAACAGTTGGCGGCGCTACAATGCCTCTGACAGTCGCGTCCTCTAAGGCATTGGCATGTCAGCCTGAATCTTGCTTCCGCTTGGATCTGACCCCATAATATGGGGAAGTTGTTTATGGTCCACAGTAGGGAGGCAAGATGTATGTTGTACCCCAAAAACTCCACACGGACCGGCCTCGCAGCCGGCCCTGACACGCCCCGAAAGCGTGGCGGCCGTGGTGTTTGTCGGGGATACAACGCCTTTGTCATTCGCCCCTCTCCGGGGGCTCAAGCCTTCGGCATCTTGGTCCTGGCGGACGGCTTTGGAACAGCGGGAGACGGTCCATGGCACGCCCGCCTCTGAAGCCGCATGAGCGGCGCTCGGAATACCTCCGGCTTCGGATGACGCCGGGGGAGATGGAAGACCTTTGCCGAAAGGCGATGGAGGCCGGGGTGTCGATGACCGAGTACGCGCGGGCGACCCTGCTCGGCCGGCGGCCGAAGGCCAAGCCGAAGAAGGACCTCGTGGTCCAGCAGATCACCTACGAGCTCACGTCCATCGCCACGAACTTCCGCCAGCTTGAGGAGGCGCTGAGCGATCCTGTCTATGGCGACTGGGCGCAGTATGTCGGGGGAGAACTTCTCGACAAGCTGCTCGACCGTCCCGACCTGCTGCCGCTGATGGAGGACAGCATCGAAATCGTCAATGCCGCGGGTCACATCGTTAATGCCCTGGCTCGCCGTGCCAACGTCGGCAAGGAGATCGACGATGCCGAGCGCGACAGCGCGCTTGAGGCCGTGCGCCGGGCCACCGAGGGGTTGCACCAGGCGGTTTCGAAGCCGCCCAGCGAGACCAAGGGCAAGGCGTCCGACGAGCCGCCCGAGACGCCGGGGCGCAGCCCGGAGGAGTAGGGGGGTGCGCTACAAGATCCCCAGCCGCCAGCCGGCGAGCTTCAAGGCCTCGGCTCTGTACCTCGCCGGGCGCGCTCATGGGGTGAAGCCCGACCGCGTGGCATGGATGGAAGCCCGCAATCTGGAGACCACCGACACCGTGAAGGCTGCGGCCCGGATGGAGGCGTTGGCGGCTCAGAACACGCGGTGCAAGACGCCCCGCTATCACTTCGTCATCACCTTCGACCCGAAGGACGCCGCCGCCGGCAAGGTGGACGAGAAGGCCATGCGCGAGATCGCGGACAAGACCGTCGAGCGTATGGGCCTTCAGGAGCATCAGCTGCTCATCTATGCCCACCGGGATACTGAGCACCCGCACATGCACTTTCTGGTCAACCGCATCAGCCCGATTACGGGCAAGGCGTGGAGCCGGGAGGACGAGGGTCGGCGTCTGGTCGCCCACTGCCGGGATATGGCGCGCGAGTACGGGCTCAACATCGCCAAGGAGCGCAGCCGCGAGAAAGGGCTCAGCCAGGACATCCCGTCCGACGCCGAATACTGGAAGGCGCGGCGCGAGGGGCGTGAGCCGCAGGTGCCGTTCGGCAAGGACGAGCTGGCCGGGTTGCGGGCCGAGATCAAGGGCCACTTCTTCGAGGCCGGCGGCTGGGAGGAGCTGACCGAGCGGCTGGAGCGCCACGGCATATCTCTGCATCGCAAGGGGCAGGGGCTGGTGCTTACGGACGGCGACCGCTACGCCAAGCTCAGCGACATGGGCAAGGGCGTTCGCTTCGCGGAGATGGAGAAGCGCTTCGGCGAGCGCTTCGACGACTTCATGGCACGCCATGCCCGCGACCGTCTCGGTGACCGGGCAAAGGAGAACGAACCGAACGACCCCAGCCTGACCGAGAAGCAGCGCGACACCCTGGCCAAGCTCGATGCCTCGAAACCGTTCGACAGCCTCTACAAGTCCGCGGCCGACCCGGTGCAGGAGCTGGACAACGCCGACATGGAATTCCGGTTCTGGTCGGGCATCGAGGCGTCCTACCGTCACGCCGAAGGCCGTATCCAATACGGCAATCGGCGCATGAAGGGGCTGCATCAGAACGTCCAGCGCCAGAAGGGCTGGCTGACCCGTCGGGAGTCCAGCCTCATGGACGGTCTGGCCCGCGTCTATCGCGACCCGAAGGCCGCCTTTGCCAAATGGGCGGAGCTTGAGAAACAGCTTGGCGGCTGGGATGCCGACCGTGCCGTGGCGAAGAACCCGCTCATACTCGGGAGCGTCCGGGGCTTCCGGTATCTCTCCATGCAGGACCTCAGGACCGGCTACCAACGCGCGGGTAAGAACCCATTGGCGCGCGGCATCATGAAAGACCTGGACATGATGGGCGAGCGCACGGCCGCGCGGCGCGAAGCGCAGCGTATGGCGAAGTATCTGGTCGAGCGCCGCGAGAAATGGCGCGACGCGAAGGCCCGCGTCTACGATGCCCATAGCAAGGTCGAGAAGGCCCGGCGCGATCTGGACCGGGCGCTTCACGACTTCAAGATGCTTCAGCGCTCCACCGGCGTGCCGGAGCGGCTGCGGGCGACCCTGGTCCGGTCGATCAAGCGGCGGTCGCGGGCGCTCGGACGGGTCAACGAGAAGATGATTCGCGAGGCGAAGTTGGCCGACGAGCGAAAGCAGCAGCTCCATGAGGCGTGGCGCCGTAATGAGGCACGCCGCATCGAGCGGGAGCGCCAGCGCGAGCGCGGTCGTGCCTTCGGGCTTGATCTCGATCTGTTCAACGACTGACGCCCACCGTAAGACTCGCTATGCCTTCAATGCGTCCCTCAACGCATCGTTTTCCTCTTCGTCCTCTTCGATTTGCCAGGGCGTCCACCGGCCCAAGAAGCACCGTTCCTTAAAGTATCGGACCTTCTCCGCCAGGACCGGTTTACAGCCTTGCACGAACAGTAACTCGCAGGCCTCCGGCAGGAGCATGATCTCGTCCGGCGCCAGCAGCGGGCGGCCGGTTTCGCTACGGCTCTCGCTGAAGCTGCTGGGTAGCCCCAGCCGGAACACGCGACCGGCTTTGCCCCGGTTGCTCACTTCCACGGTGCGTTGACCCAGCATCGACGAGAGCAGGCGTGCGGTATCCGGGTCCTGCACGTTGAAGGCCTGGCGCACGGCACAGTTGGCGACCATCGAGCGCCATTTGCGATAGGTTTGGCTCAGCTGGTCGAGATCCTGGACGAACAGCCACAGCGCGGCGCCATATCCAGCGAGGTAGCCGATGCCGTCCTCGATCGGCCGCATGTGGCCCAACGCCGGGAGCTCATCGAGCAGGAACAGCACCGGATGCCTCGGTATCTTCCGGTTGCGCGTCATGGCCGCCGTGGACAGCCCGACCATGAGCCGCAGGAACGGCTGATAGACGCCGACATACTCCGGCGGGATGATGAGATAGAGCGACAGCACGCCGTTCTTCAGGTCTTCCAGCCGGAACGTGGATTTCGAGGTGATCGCAGCAAGCCGCGGACTCTCGAACACTTCTGTGCGGCTTTGCGCCGTCGAAATGACGGCTGAGCGTTCCTTGTCCTCTTTCTGCGAAAAACCCTCCGCGATACGCTTCACCGACGGGTGGTCGCTCTCGCGCATGGTCGCGAGCACGGCATCGAACCCGGAGCGGTCGCGCATAAGCAGCGCGCGGAGCTCACGCGGGTTGCGCCGTGCCGGCGGCAACTCCCTCGCGATGAACAGCAGCAGGCCGGTCATCAATGACCGGGCCTCCCGCTCCCAGTGGTTTGGCTCTTGTCCCTCCGGCGCGACGATCATCTCGGCAATAAGCCGGGCATCGTCCACATCGTTGGCCGTTCCTATACGGATGAAGTCGATAGGGTTGAAGCGCGCGCTCTCGATATCCTCGTCGAATGGCGCGAAGGCCAGTACCCGGCCGAGAGTCTCCCGATAGGCATGGGTGATGCGGTAGTTCTCACCCTTGATATCCGTCACCACCACGGAACCGGGGTGATCGAGCAGGTTCGGGATCACCGCGCCCACGCCCTTGCCCGAACGCGTTGGCGCGAAAGTGAGCAAGTGACCGGGCTTGGAGAAGCGGATGAACCGGCCGCCCTTGTTGCCCAGGATGATGCCGCGTCCGCGCAGGCCCGCGCGGCGTAGGTCAGCCGAGCTTGCGAAGCTCGCCGAGCCGTAGACGTTGCGGGGGCGGCGGAACAGCCGCCACAGCGTCCACAGGCAGACGAGCAGCGCCACGCCGGCGATGCCGGCCAGCAGGGTGCGCAGCATATCGGCCGCGTTCAGATCCCTTGCCAGGGACAGAACGATCATGGTCGTGATGAGAAGAAGAGGAAGTTCGAAGGCGGCAAAGCGCAGCAGCCGCCATAGCTGACGTATGTATTCCATGGCTCAAAGTCCTGTTGTTTATCCTCACAGGACTTATGGCGCAAAAAATAAATTGATTACTGACGGTAGTATTTATATGGCACAAATATTACAATTACTATGTTGCCGGTTCAGCAACGGAAGCCATGGTGCTCCTGTTGTCTATCCTCAATTTGAACCGGCAACACCATTATTGCCATAAATAAGTTATGGGTATTGTTTTTGGAACGCACAACTATTTAGTGCGTCACCTACCCCTTAAGGGGTATTTGATATTCTGATCTCCGTAACGCCGGGGTATCGACGCGCAATCGGGCGTTTTCCGTTATCCACCGCGCCTAGCTTTCACCAACTCGAAGCCTTCCCGCAGAAGATCCACCATAGAGATGCCATGGATGGCGGCAAAGGTCTTGAATTCCCGATGGAACTCGGGGGGCACCTTGAAATTGAGTGGTTTGAGCACGCCGCTTTCATTGCGCTGAAGGTTTTCCAGCGTTTGCGACGGTGCGGGCGGCATGCCCTTGGTCCCTTTATGCGGGGGTGGAACCTTGGTCATGTCATGCCGCCCTTTCCGCCGTGATTTGTGTCGCCCGATCGATAATGCTTTGCGCCAGGGCTTCGGCTTTGGCGTTAAGTGATGCAAAGCGGGTTTCGGTCGGTGCGCGCCCTTCGTCGCTGGCTCGGCGGTAACCAACCTTGTCCGGTAGACACCCTTCCAGCAGGAAATAGCCGGCTTGTTGGACATAGTTCCGAGCTTCGTCCAACTCGGCGTCGCTATCGCCAATACGGCAAAATGCGAATGCAAGCTTCTCAGGACGAATTCCTGATTTCGTTAATTCGTGTGCCAAAAGAACGGAGGGCTCCAGGTCATCCAGAGCAAGACCGGTGGGAAGAATCAGTAGGTCACTTGCCTCGGCAATTTGACGTGTACCGGCTGTCGCATGAGGCGGGCCATCCAACACCATCAGGTCATAGTGGTTAGCCACGGATAGCGCCTGACTCACCGTGCCGAAGCGTTCGACCTGAATCGCTGGCTCCCACCCATTCTGTAGACGCCGGGCCTGCCAACTGAAGCTGGTGCCCTGCTGTATATCCAGGTCCGCGATTTTGACATTCCAGCCGGCAGCAGCGTACTCGCGGGCAATGAGCCTTGTGAGTGTGCTTTTACCTACGCCGCCTTTTTGGGAAGTCACGCCTACAATCATCAGTGTCATTCTTATCGTTGTTAATTAGCGTCGTGAATATTAACACAAAAAGTCAGTTAATATTATTATTAATAAACATAAATAATAAAGAATGGGAAATAATATGAGAATAAGTAGTGTAATAGTTATATTAATGCTTGGCGTTTGCGCGGGAGCTGGGTTTAAAATTGGGTTGCCGGAGGCACAGGCGCAGTTCGTTGCAACGTCAAACCGACACAGCACGGGCGATGCTAAGCAATCGGCGCAAATCAATAAGCTGAGCAGCGAAAATCAGAAGCGTCTGAATGAAAATCAGGCGCAGGATGTCTCCCTCACCACCAACGCAACCAACATTTCTGTTGTCAGCGCGACCACCGATGATATCGCCACCTGCGGTAATGCAGGTCAGCTGTACGGGCCCTCTCATACACAAGCATCTGGCAACTGTATTGATAGCCTGACCATCGACACAATCGGGAATGCTTCATTTGCGGGCAGTGTCAAAATTGGTACGGCCTCCGTCTGCGACGGCGCTGCGGAGGGCGCGCTGCGTTACAACGCCAGCACCAAGGAGATGGAGTTTTGCGACGGCGCCGCCTGGAAAGGCCTCGCCACCGACGGTGGGTGTGACTACAACTACCTAGGTGTGACCAACGCTGACCTGGACACATTCTACACCTCCAACACGCCAGCGCTCAGCGGATTTTCCGGCACGCAGACGGCCACAGTCGACGGCGACAGCACGCTCACCATCGTGAAGAACGGGGTAAACACGGGCCTGCAAAGCACCACGGTAGCCAACGGCGATACTGTTGGTTTTCGGGTTAAATCCCCCAACCTATTTAGCCGGGTGCTGAATCTGAGCATGGACATCGGCCCCGGTTTTACCAGCTGCTGGCAGGTGGCGACAAAGGATCAGGATGCCACGCCGGATGCCTTTACCTTTAATGACCTGACAGAGCAGGCCTTGAACACTCTGGTGACATCAAATGTCGTCATTCCAAGCGGTTACGATTCTCCTCTTGCTGTTTCCATCAGCGGTCAGGGGAATCCTAAATTACGGATTAATGGCGGCAGTTGGGTGAGTACCGGTGAAATCAGTCCTGGAGACAGCGTACAGCTTCAGCTTACGTCCTCAGCTGCTTACGAAACCGCTCTTTCGGCCACATACACACTTGGTACGGTGCAGGGGATATGGAATGTCACGACACGGCCGGATACTTGGGTCAGCTGCGCAGCCGCACAAGCAGCAGGGCAGCCGTCCGGGCTTTATAATATTGACGTTGATGGCAGCGGACCCGGTGTTGCCTTTGAGGCTTATTGTGATATGTCCATTCAAGGCGGTGGCTGGATGTTGTGCCAGAACCTGACGGAGAAGAGCCACTTCGATACGGCGTCCAACATGAACACCGTTTGGGGCAGCACACCTACGGCCTCGTCGCCCGGAGGCATTGACTGCTCCCAGTTTTCATACAGCAGTGTTATCTCCGAAGTCTACAAAGGCAGCGATAATCTGGTTGTACAAGACAGCAATGCAGTTGCAGGTACATCCTCATGGGTATCTAAATTTAACAGCGTTTACAGCAACACGTTTGGCTGTTCCCCTTCCAGAAGCAAAACGACGGTCAGAGGGAAAGGTTACTCTCAATGGTTCCAGTATTACATGGGGCCTTTCAGCCGCGGACGGGGTGTCAATTATTGTACGTCTCGCGGCCAGTCATGGGACCCTGAAGACCAGTTTACTATTGGCTTGCATGGTGGCGTCCCCAGCCTTGTTGTCCGGTCACATAAATGTACCAACTGTTGCGCAAGCAACAGCTGCGACAGCTCAAGCCACCACTGGACAAGCCAGGTTCTTGGCTCGGATGTGGATTTAAAAATTTATGTGAAGTGACCTGTGAAAACGGCCGTTTACGCAACGTTGATTGTGCAGCTGCGAACCGTGGCCTTCCGCGTTGCGAATTCCTGTTGCACAATTAAAAGCAATCGCAACTGGTTAATGCACGGAGGTCTATGCGCTTAGGTTACGCTCGTGTCTCGAAGTCCGAAGGTCAGGACACTGCCGCCCAGGTGGCGGCGCTTCGGGGTGCCGGTGTAGAGCGCATATTCGAGGAACATGCCTCCGGCGGCCGATGGGATCGCCCCGAGCTTGACCGCCTGCTTGACCACCTCCGACCAGGTGACGTGGTTGTCGTATGGAAGCTCGACCGTCTTTCCCGGTCGCTCATGGATCTTCTGCGCATCATCGAGAAAATCGAAGCCGCCGGTGCTGGCTTCCACTCGCTCACTGAGTCGATCGACACGACCACGCCGGCCGGGCGCATGATGATGCAGATGGTCGGCAGCTTTGCCGAGTTCGAACGGGAGATGATCCGGCAGCGTACCCGCGCTGGCCTCGAGCGTGCCCGCAGGGAGGGCAGGGTGGGAGGCCGGCGGCCGAAGCTCAGTCCGCGGCTGCGGAGGGAGGTGGTTGAGATGGTGTCCACAGGCCGTAAGACGGCAGCGGAGGCCGCTCGGCTCTTTGGTGTCCATCCGGCGACCGTAGGGCGTATCTTGAGGGCAGAGGAAGCCCAGGCTCGACGATCTGCCTTGTGACAGAAAATTTGTTTGGCCCCTTGAAAAATGATAGGTGAGTGGTTACACTTAACATATGATACAAAGTTTCCGCCATAAGGGTCTCAGGCTCCTTTTCAAGAAGGGAGACCGGCGGAAAGTGCAAGCGGACTATGCGGACAAGATTGAACGCATACTCGCGCGTCTCGAAGAGGCGTCAGAGGCCGGCAATATGGACCTGCCCGGATTTCGGTTGCATCCCCTAAAGGGCGATTTGGCAGGTTTCTGGTCGGTCACGGTGTCCGGCAACTGGCGAGTGATTTTCCGATTTGAAGGTGGTCATGCCAGTGACGTGGACTTGATCGACTACCATTAGGAGGAATGAGCTATGCCTATGAAAAACCCGCCGCATCCTGGGCTTTCCGTAAGGCACGATTGCTTGGAGCCCTTGGGTCTGAATGTGACCCAGGCGGCAAAACGCTTGGGCGTAAGCCGCAAGCAGCTTTCCGACATCGTGAACTGCCATGCCGGCATCTCACCCGAGATGGCTATCCGGCTCGACAAGGCTTTTGGTGGTGGCGCCGACACTTGGCTGCGGATTCAGGCGGCCTATGACCTAGCACAGGCGATGAAGCGTGCTGACAAGATTAAGGTGGAGCGACTGTCACCGGCAGCATGATCGCTCAGGCGATGGATTAAGAGATGCGGCAGCGGACTGCCTGCGTCTATAGACCAATAATAAGTTAGACATTTGAGAGGGGCGGGGATGACAGAGCTGAATTTTAAGGGGAAAGAGTTCGTCTATAACCACCACCTGGCGGTGCCGTTCCGGCCATTGGACATCCACGCGGACAAGGGCATCGGCGACCCGTCGCTCGACGGCAATTTGATCATTCAGGGCGACAATCTGCATGCGCTGAAGGCGCTCTTGCCACTCTATGCCGGCAAGGTGGACTGCATTTTCATCGACCCGCCTTACAATACCGGAAACGAGGGATGGAGCTACAACGACAACGTCAACGCCCCAATGATCAAGGAATGGCTAGACTCAAACCCCATCGGAATTGACGACGGCCTTCGTCACGACAAGTGGTGCGCAATGATGTGGCCCCGCCTACGGTTGCTCCACGAGCTTCTTGCCGATCACGGTGTGATATTTATCACTGTTGACGATCATGAGGCGCACCGTTTGATCAATATATGTTGCGAAATATTTGGTGTTGATAATCACGTCGCGACATTTGTCTGGCAAAAGGTCGATAGTCCAAACGACAATAAGGTAGCAATTACGCCGGATCACGACTACGTCGTTTGCTTCGCCCGTGATATCGAGGAAGCTAATTTTAAGCGGATGGCCGCACCCTCGATCTTGAAGGCATACCCAAACCGAGATAAAAAAGGTCGTCCTTACCGCGATAGGTTGCTGAAGAAAAATGGCCGGGCCAGCTTGCGCCGCGACCGGCCGACGATGTTCTTCCCGCTTCAAGACCCTGACGGAAATGATGTCTTCCCGATCCATGACAATGGCGAGGAAGCTCGGTGGTCTATGGGCAAGAAAGGGATCAAAAAACATGAAGATGCCGGGACATTAATTTGGAAGCGAATCGAGAAGCTTGGTTGTGAAGTGTGGGAACCGTACACCCGTGAGTTTGCGCCAGAAGATGACCCGACTAAACCCTTCCCGACGATATGGACCGACGTAGCAACCATGCGCCAAGCAAAAGCCATGCTTCGGCGTATCTTCGGCACTTCTGATCTATTCGATACCCCAAAAACGGTAGAGCTCATCGAGCGCATACTTGGCCTCGCGGCTGACGAAGACGCTCTCATTCTCGACTCATTCGCGGGTTCCGCAACGACAGCGCATGCCGTGCTTGAGGCCAACAGACGGGATGGGGGAAATCGGCGGTTCATTTTGGTCGAAATGGAAGACTACGCCGACAACCTAACGGCTGAGCGCGTTCGTCGAGTGATCAACGGCTACAAATTTAAGGGCACGCTTCGGGCTGAATTGCTCCGGGAAAAGCTATCCTGGACCAAACTCAAGAACGCGGAGAAGCTGACAAAGCAGGTTGAGGGGATAGAGAACCTGCATGGACATGAGTACGACAGTATCAATAAGCAGGTGAAGGACGGCGAGCTGATCGTCACCGGCGAGAAGAAGGTGGACGACCACGCCGAGGGCCTGGGCGGAACCTTCACCTACTGTACCCTTGGCGAGCCGGTCGAACTCGACAAGGTGCTGAGCGGCGAAGACCTGCCGCCTTATGCCTCGCTTGGCGCGGCGCTTTTCCACATGGCGACTAACGAGGCGCTGGAGCCGGTGACGGTGGACGAGGCCGCTTTCTATCTCGGCGAAAGCGAGAGCGAGCATGTCTGGCTGATCTACAAGCCCGATCTGGAATGGCTGAAGTCGCCGCAGGCGGCACTGACCCTTTCCCGCGCCAAGGAGTTCGCGGCGGCCAAGCCCGGCAAGAAGCACCTGGTTTTCGCGCCGGCGCGCTTCGTCAGCCAGAAGATGCTGAAGGAGCAGGATATTCTGGTGGAATTCGTGCCGCTGCCCTTCTCACTCTACCGGATCGAGCGGAGCTGATCGGATGTTGCGCCAGCTCGACTATCAGGACCGGGTGCTGACCACCATCGACACGTATCTCGACGTGTTGAAGGCGAAGAAGGCCGAGGCCGACGAGATCGCCGAGCTAGCGGCCAGCAAGCCGCATCTAAAGCTGGAGGTTCCGGACTTTGCCGAATCGGCATGGCAAGAGCTGAGGGCGGCCGGCAAGCTGCCGGCGTCCCGTGCAAACATGCCCTTTTCGGAACGCCGGGACGGGGTAGGGCGTCCCGTGCCCAATGCCGTGCTGAAGGTGCCCACTGGCGGCGGCAAGACCTATCTCGCCGTCAATGGCGTCTCTAGGATCATGGGCCGCTATCTCGGCCGCAATACCGGATTTGTGTTGTGGATCGTGCCGAATGAGGCGATTTACACCCAAACGCTGAAGCACTTGAAGGATCGCCAGCATCCCTATCGGCAGGCGTTGGATCGCGCCGCCGCCGGCCGCGTGCGTATCATGGAGAAATCCGACACGCTCGATGCCCGCGACGTGGAGAACAATCTGTGCGTTATGCTTTTGATGCTCCAGTCCGCGAACCGCGAGACCCAGGACTCCCTAAAGATGTTTCAGGACCGGGGCGACGTTCACGGGTTTTTCCCGCCGGAGGGGGAGCAACAGGCGCACAAGGAGGCAATCGACAAGACGCCGAACCTTGCCGCCTATGACGATATCTTCCCGATGGTGAAGGATTCGCTTGGCAACGCCTTGCGCGTAATCCGGCCGGTGGTGGTGCTGGACGAGGGCCACCGAGCCATATCCGATCTGGCCTTCAAGACCCTGTACGGCTTCAACCCGGCCTTTGTGCTGGAGCTGACCGCGACGCCACAGGACGTGCAGCCGCGCGGCGGGAAGAACCCGCGCGGGGGCCGATATGCGAATGTTCTGGTGGAGGTAACGGGGCGCGAGCTGGACCGCGAGGGCATGATCAAGATGCCCCTCAATCTCGATCCGCGACAGGGTACCGACTGGAAGGCGACCCTCAACGTGGCGCTGACCAAGCTTGACGATCTGGACCAGAAGGCGCAGGCGCTGCGGGCCGACACCGGCCGCTATATCCGGCCGATCATGTTGATTCAGGTGGAACGCACCGGAGCAGAGCAGCGCGAAAGCGGCCTCATTCATGCCGAGGACGTGAAGGAATGGCTAATGACCGCCGGCTTCGATGAAGCGGAGATCGCGATCAAGACGGCCGAGACCAACGACCTTAGCCAGCCCGAGAACCAGAACCTTCTCGCGCCGACCAACCGCGTGCGGGCGATCATCACAAAGCAGGCGCTTCAGGAGGGATGGGATTGTCCCTTCGCCTATGTGCTGTGCTCACTTGCCGCCAGCTCCAACAAGAAGGCCATGACGCAGCTTGTCGGGCGCATTCTGCGCCAGCCGGACGCCATGAAGACCGAAATACCTGCTTTGGACGAGTGCCACGTTATCACCCACCACGCGGCGACGGCCGACGTGGTGAGCGCGATCAAAGAAGGTTTGGAACAAGACGGCCTAGGCGATCTGGTGCTGGAGGTGACGACCGACGACCCCGGCGCAGCCGGGAAGGTGGCGCGCAAGATCGAGCGCCGGCCGGACTTCAAGTCCACCAAGATTTATTTGCCCAAGGTCCTGCGCGTAGACGGCGCGGACGTGCGCGATCTGGATTACGAGACGGACATTCTGTCCGCCATAGACTGGCGCGACTTCGATCCGAAGGAGATCGCCGACGGCATTCCCGAGAATGCCCAGGCGGCCGAAAGTCAGCTCCAGCGGATCAGGCTGTCCGATGACGGCGATGAGCTTTTCGTCGGCGAGAGCATCGAGGCAACGCACGAGACCATGAGCTTCAACGCGCCCCATGTGGTGCGGATGATATCCGACCTGGTGCTCAATCCCTTCGTGGGCCGGCAGATCGTCGCGCGGCTCATGGAGGCGCTGAAGGCACGGGGCTTCAATGACGAGAAGCTTGGCAAGCTTACGAGCCTGATCGTGGAAGAGTTGCGGCGCGGGCTCAATGCCGAGCGCACAGCGCGTGCCGAAAACCTCTTCAAGGATGAGGTGGCCGCCGGTCGTATCCAGTTCCGGCTACGCCTGGACGGGCGCAACTGGCGTATGCCGTTCGAGATGGAAACCATGCAGCCGGAGGGCGCAGATCAACTCCCCGGCAAGGACGGTGCGCCGCTGAAGAAGAGCCTGTTCGCGCCGGTCTACAAGGACGACTTCAACAAGGACGAGCGCGAGGTTGCGGTCTATCTGGACGGCGAAAAGGCCATGGTCTGGTGGCACCGGAACGTGGCGCGCTCGCAGTTCAGTATCCAGGGATGGAAGCGGGCGAAGATCTACCCCGACTTTATCTTCTCCGTGCAGAGCGACGGCGAAGCGCAGCGGATATCCGTGCTGGAGACGAAAGGCGATCAGCTCGACAACCTGGACACTGCCTACAAGCGCGAGGTGCTGGAATTCATGTCGGGCACGTTCCAATGGGACGACGCGACGCCGGCCGGCGAGCTGGAGCTTGTCCAGAACAACGGCGAGACGGTCAATTGCACGCTTATCCTCATGAGCGAGTGGAAAACCAAGCTGCCAGAGTATTTATAGGGCATGCCATGAACGTCGATGACATAGGCAAACTGGCCCAGAACTGCATCCAGCATCACCCTGTCGTAGTGCTGGGAAGCGGCGCGTCAGTGCCCCACAACATTCGGGGGATGGAGGCTCTTGCGGATGTTCTCCAGCAAAATTTGACGGTGGAAGGCCAAGAAGAAGAGGACGCCTGGGCAACGATCCGGTCTGCCTTGGCCAACGGAGACGGGCTCGAAATAACGCTCCAGAACACCGCTGCACCGGCAAGCCTCGTTCGAAAAATTGTCGAGCACACTTGGCGTACAATCGTCGCCGACGATTTGGCTTTGCTTCAGCGAGCCGCCAAGGGCGAAGAGCGGCTGCCTTTGGGAGATTTGATCCGAGGCCTCTTCAAGAGCACTAACAACACGATCCATGTCGTGACCCCCAATTATGATCGTCTCGCAGAATATGCGGCTGACGTCGCTGAGTATATTCATGCGACGGGCTTTGTTCCGGGCTTCATCCGCCGACGTGAAGGGGCAGATCCGATTACCGTGAGAAAGGGAAACTATCTCGCCCGAATCGTTCGCATTTGGAAGGTTCATGGCTCGCTCGATTGGTTCGAAGATGAGCAGGGACAAGTCGTCTCTCTGCCGCTGAGCGATACCTTACCGGCAGGCTTCTCTCCACTGATCGTGACGCCAGGGGTCAGCAAATACGAACGAACGCACGACGAGCCCTTCCGGTCAGCGATCCAAGGCGCTGACGTGGCTCTGGGGGCGGCCAGTGCAGTGCTGTGCATCGGCTACGGGTTTCGAGATCGCCACATTCAGCCTAAGCTGGTTGAGCGTTGCCGACAAAAGAACGTGCCGATTGTGGTGCTGGCCCGGACCCTGACCGATGAAGCGAAAGACTTCCTCAGGACAAACGCCGGCACGGCCTACCTGGCTATGGAGAATTGTGAGGAAGGAACGCGCGTCTTCACGAATGACGTACCCAACGGTGCCGTGATTGAAGAACGCAAGCTCTGGTCTTTCGCAGACTTCAACGGCTTGGTTTTCTAGGGGAGGGATAGCTATGGCGATATTCGATTATCAGGACAACGAGGCGCTGGGCCGAATAATCGCCGTGGATACCGCCATTGTCGTCGTTCGTGTCGATGAGTTGGAACGCCTGAAGCGCGTTCAGGTGAACCGCCTCGTGGCGCTGCAAAGCAGCAAGGCCGGCCAGCATCTTATAGGGGTCGTCTCCCGCATCACACGGAAAGCGCCCGACGGTGGCGTCGAGCTTGACCAAGAAGCAGAAGGTGAGGTCGTCGAGCTGCCGGAGAACAACTTGGTTCGCGTTTCCCTGATCGGCACCCTGATCGACCGTGTGGGCGAAGCACAGGACGTGTTCCGCCGTACCCTTGAGACTGTTCCCGAGATTGATGCGAACTGCTTTGCACTTGAAGGTGATCGACTTACCCGCTTCATGCAGGTCATTTCGAATGTGGTTGGCGAAGGCCCCCAGCTTGAGCTTGGGCATTATACACTTGACGAAGACGCGACCGCCTATCTGAACGGCAACAGACTTTTCCAACGTCACGCGATCGTCGTTGGTAGTACGGGTTCAGGAAAATCCTGGACCACGGCCAGGCTCTTGGATCAGGTCGCCGCGCTGAATCAAGCCAACGCGATCCTGTTCGACGTGCACGGCGAGTACAAAACGCTCGAAGGCGATGAATTTCGGCATTTCAGGGTAGCGGGGCCGGGCGACCTTGATCGGGGCTCGGCACTAGATGATGGCATTCTATATCTGCCGTATTGGCTCTTGGGCTATGAGGCTATGGTCTCTCTATTTGTTGACCGGTCGACCAGAATGCGCCTAACCAGGCGATGGTCATGGCGCGTTGTATTACCGAGGCGAAGAGGGGCTATTTGGAAACAGGCAAGCACGCCGACATTTTGGAGAATTTCACGGTAGATAGCCCTGTACCGTTCGATCTTTCCGCAGTGGTTGGCGAACTGGAGCGCCTTGATACGGAACGCGTCGAGGGAGCCAAGGCCGGAACAACTAAGGCCGGAGACTTCAATGGCAAGCTCAGCCGTTTGATTGCCCGCTTTACGTCCAAGAGGTTGGACAGGCGCTTGGGGTTCTTGTTCCAGCCCCATAAAGAATGCATGGAGATGGAATGGCTCGCCACTATGACACACCGCTTGATTGGTGGCCGCGGATCGCAAGCGGATGAAAAGGGCGGGATTAAGATTGTCGATTTCTCTGAGGTTCCGTCGGATATATTGCCCTTGATGGTCAGCCTTCTCGCACGAATGATCTTCACGGTGACGCAATGGACCGCGATCGAAAAGCGGCATCCGGTAGCTCTCTTCTGTGATGAGGCGCACCTATACATTCCGGAGCGCGCAAATGCGGACTCCGTGGACGATATTTCCGTAGGGATATTCGAGCGGATTGCCAAGGAGGGCCGGAAGTACGGGGTTGGCCTAGTTGTGATCAGCCAACGGCCAGCCGAGGTCAATCGCACCGTGCTCAGCCAATGCAACAATGTCATCGCCATGCGTTTGACGAACGGCGAAGACCAATCCGTGATCAAGCGGTTGCTGCCGGATAGCCTTGGTGGTTTCGGTGACCTTCTTCCAGTACTGGATATTGGGGAAGCACTTGTCGTGGGCGATGCAAGCTTACTCCCCACTCGCGTCCGCGTAGCTGAACCGAAGTGCAAGCCAAATAGTGCAACGGTGGATTTTTGGGACCGGTGGAGTGATGGTGAGCCGGTGTCAGATACTGCGTCTGCTGTTCATGCGTGGCGTCGCCAGACAACTCAGTAGAAAAGCGCCCCGCGCGAAGCGGGGCGCTGTTTATAGGCCTTTACCGCAAGCGGCTCAGGCGTCGGACACGGGAGCCAAACGTCGGCTCTCTAGCCACCGATTGAATTCAAAGCGGTCGATATAGACTCGGCCGCCTATTTTAATCAGCGCTGTTTTTAGGCCATTGGTATCGGCGTGGAATATCCACCAGCGCAATTTGGCCTCCGTCACAAAGGTCGCCTCGGCGGCCAATTGCTTGACCGTCCTCAGCTCCTTGTAATCCACCAAAAGGCGCGTCTCCTTTCATGGCTAGGGTTGAAAAGGACAAGAGGCCCTTAAACGCTAGCCAGCAGGCCATAACTTTTCAATATTTACGGCCCCAGGCGGGCAGGGGCGGCCGTCAGAACAGCTTGTTGTTGAGTTCCGACACCAGCCCTTTGACGTGACTTTCGGACAAATGGGCGTAGCGGCGTACCATCTGGAGGGTCCGGTGGCCGAGGACTTCGGCGATCTCCAGCTGGCTAGCACCATTCATGGCCAGGTAGCTGGCGGTACTGTGGCGCAGGTCATGGAACCGGAAATCCACCAGCCCGGCCGCATCGCGGGCGTTCTCCCAGGCCTTGCGGATGTCGATGGGCGCTTGGCCGTCGGCGCGCGGGAACAGCCACCGCTTCGGCGGCTTGTGCTCCATCTCTTTGTAGAGTGCCTTGGTCGTCTTGACCTGATCCTCAAGCACGTCCTTTAGGTGTCCGACGACTGGCACGGCGCGCGTGTCACCGTTCTTGGTGTTGCGGAAAATCGCACTGCCGCGCTTCAGGTCCAGGTCATCGAGCGTCAGCGATACGACTTCGTTCTTCCGGGCGCCGGTCGATAGAGCGAATACGACGATCGGATAGAGTTGCTCGTTGTCACTGTCCTTGCAGGCCTCCAGCAACGCCTTGCGCTCATCGTCATCGAGATAGCGCGTACGCTCGTTCCTGATCTTGGTAATGGGCGTCACACCGTCCATCGGGTTGCTGGCCGTCCAGCCCCAGGCATTGGCGTGCTTGAACAGCAATGCCAGCGTGTCGCGGTAATGCTTCAGGGTCTTGCGGCTCTTCGGGGTAGGGGGCCGCGCCGGCTTGTCTTGGCCGTTCCCATTCACCGGTTTTCGACGGCCGTCGCCGGCGGCGGCGAGCTCGCGCAGCTTCTCGTTGATGGTTTCAGGCTCGATGTAGGAGAGGGCATATTCGCCGAGCGCGTTCTCCCAGTACGTCAGGAAGGTGCCTTCCATACGCTGGGTGGTTTCCGACTTGTGCGGGAGCACATCGTGGCGATAGCGCTCGCTCACGTCCTTCAGGGTCTTCTTGCCCGCCGTCTTGACGATGTTCTTGAACTCTCCCTTGCGGATATCTGACTCGGTTTGCTGCGCCCACAGCTTGGCGTCGGTCAGTCTCTTGAAAGTCTTCTTCTGACGGGGGAAGCCGTGGATACGCACGTCGGCCAGATAGACCACGCCGGACTTGCGTTCACGCCGTTCGATGGTTGCCATGCTAGCCTCACGGTCTTGGGGGCAACCTTCAGGTTATACGGTCCTGAAGTTCCCCTTGGGGGCATTTTAGGGGCACTTTATACCAACATTTGGCCGTCAGCGCCAACTGTTTTCAACAGCGTTGTCATCATAAGATATTGAAAAATATATCGATATTTGTTGGAAATTATTGGCCGAAATGGGGTAACTGATGGCTCATAACCTGAAGGTCGCAGGTTCAAATCCTGCCCCCGCAACCAACAAAATCAAGGGCTTAGCAGAAATGCTAGGCCCTTGTTTTTTGCTCTTGGCACAAATTTGGCACAGTAAGGCGAGGCTTGGCACAGTGCTGTGCCAAACGCCCTGCGACCGGCGTGAGTTTTAACTGGGGTGCTTTATAACTCACGGCTGGTGAGGCTGCGTTGCCCAGGCGTTTGTGACTCCCTCCGCAGCTTCACATTCAGTCTGTCTGTTGCTTTGTATGGTTTTGGAGAATGACCGCTGTATGCGGCATTTCTTGCCGATATGACCGACGTGTCGGTCAGTTATTATTGACATTTCTTGTGCTCTACCCCATAATGACTTATGTGGCGGTCAAATCGTGGTGATATGACGGCTGTGTAAATCAAATTGGGGTTTTGGATGTCTGCGCCGAAGCGAACATATGCGCGTTATACGACTGAAGGGATTGTCTTGTTGGGCAAGATGATCCGCCACGGTCGCAAGCAGCGGCAGATGACCGAGCATGAGCTCGCGGACAGGCTGGGCATTGCGCGCAGCACGCTTCAGCGTGTCGAGAAGGGCGATCCGAAAGTTGAAATCGGCATCATGTTTGAAGCGGCGGCGATTGTCGGCGTAAAGCTGTTCGATAGCAACGATAGAGGCATTAACGCACTGTCTGAGCGTTTCGATGACCGGCTGGCGGTTTTGCCCAAACACATCCACAAGGCCGAAAAGAAGGTCGTGGATGAGTTCTAAGCCGCCAACATACGATGAAGCCTATGTCTGGGTCTGGCTTCCTGGTGCCACGGAGCCCGTTGTTGCGGGTCGCCTGAGTGCATCCAACGGCCTCGTGCATTTCAACTACGGCAAGAGCTTTCTGGAGCGAAATGATGCGATCTCGCTCTATTTGCCGGAATTGCCGCTGGAGCCAGGTGAGCTCCCTTTGCCAGATGGTTTGACCATGCCGAGCAGTATTCGTGACGCTGCCCCGGATGCATGGGGACGGCGCGTTATTCTCAATCGCACGTTTGGGGTAAGGGGCTCTGAACTCGACAGGTTTGATCTGTCCGAGCTTGGCTTCCTCCTGGAGTCAGGCTCTGACCGTATTGGTGCGCTCGATTTTCAGCGCTCGCCGACCGACTACGAACCACGCTCGCCAACAAACGCCACGCTTGAAGAGCTGATGGACGCAGCGCACCGCGTTGAGCAAGGTATTCCACTATCGCCAGAGCTTGAACAGGCCCTGCACCATGGCAGTTCAATTGGTGGTGCGCGGCCAAAAGCGCTGATTGAGGATGGTGCAGTCAAGTACGTGGCCAAATTCTCGTCGTCATCCGATGTCCACAGTGTCGTCAAAGCCGAGTTTATCGCCATGCGCCTTGCCGCTCTTTGCGGCATTGATGCAGCGCCGGTCTCCCTCGTGTCTGCATCAGGGAGGGATGTGCTGCTTGTGGAGCGCTTTGACCGGGTAAAGGTCAAAGACGGCTGGCAGCGCCGAATGATGGTCTCTGCACTGACGATTTTTGGTCTGGACGAGATGATGGCGCGCTATGCCAGCTACATTGATCTTGCTGAGCAGGTCCGCCATCGGTTTACAGATGCTCCGGCTACTTTGCGAGAGCTGTTCGCGCGGATCACATTCAATATTCTATGCGGTAATACGGATGACCATGCGCGCAATCACGCCGCTTTTTGGGATGGAGAGCTTCTCACTCTGACGCCTGCCTATGATATTTGCCCCCAGCAGCGGGCCGGTCAGGAAGTTGGCCAGGCGATGCGTATTGCCGACACTGACAATCTAAGCCGCATTGCTACCTGTCTGGAAGTCGCTCATCACTTTCAGCTTTCCGAGCCAGATGCAGTCGCTATTGTGGAAGCCCAGCTCAAGGGCATTGCCGCAAACTGGCAGGCTGTCTGTGAGGAGGCGCAACTCTGGCAAACAGACAGGAATCGGTTCTGGGGGCGTCAGTTCCTCAATCCATTCGCCTTTACCGAGCTGAAAAGTGATCACGCAGCGCTGGCAACTTTGGCAGAAGAAATTCGCGCGACTGCCAACTGAAGAGCTCCGCTAACCGCCAGCCTAGCTGGGCTTTTTCCTGCGTCCCTGTGGTGCTGAGTTGTCATTGTCCGCGAAGATGCTGCGGTTCATGCGCTCAACGACGGCGCCCGTGTGCAGGAACGCGCTGGCAAACCGGACGCGGACTTCAACGCAACTGAAATCGACTCTTGGTCCACATGGGCGCTTGAGCAGGCCGAGAGGATCGACCCTGTGGCTTCCGGGCGATTTCTAAATGTCTCTGATGGTGATGTGGGAAGCTGTAGTTAGGAACTAATCAGTGTACCAAAAGTGTACCAATTTTGATTTTGCGATTAGCTGAAAGTTCTGAAAGGCCCGGATTTAGTGGTGGTCAGGGGCGGGCTTGAACCGCCGACACAAGGATTTTCAGAGGTTTTTCGGGATTATTGAGAAATGCGGCTCAGTAGCGTTATCAGTTATTTCAATGGGTTAGCTCTGCAATAAACTGCAATCATTCTAATAATAATGTCAATTATGGCCTTGAACTGTACCAAAAGTGTACCAAAAGTGTACCAAAAAATATTTCCAAAAAGCTTTTCTGTATTGTAGTTTAGATAATATAGGAGAACTTTTAAGAGGTAAATATTTGGCTTCTATTATAGAAAGAAAAAACAATAAGGGTGAGACACGGTACAAGGTTGTCATTCGGAAGAAAGGCTTTCCAACCCAGACGGCGACCTTCAAAACAAAAAAGGCTGCCCGCCGCTGGGCTACCAATACGGAGAGCGCAATTGACGAAGGCCGTCACTTCCGCCGCATGGAGGGCAAGAGGAAGACTTTTGCGGAGCTGGTAGACGCGTATTTGGACACTGTCGCACCCGTACGACACGCTGACCCAATCGCCAATCGCGCTATCCGAAAGCACCTGAGTTGGTGGAAACAGTACCTTGGGGCGTTCGTCCTCAACGATGTCACGCCCGCACGCATCTCTAAGCTGAGGGACCGCCTCCTTGCGTCGCCCGCGACAAAAGGTGGGGGAGGCAGCAAGAAGACCTCGACGGGAAAGGTCAAAACCAAAGCGCCAGCCACAGTGGTGCGCTACCTGGCCAGCCTTTCAGTCTGTTTTTCGACGGCTGTCGATGAGTGGGAATGGCTCGATGAGAACCCGGTCAAGAAGGTACGCCGTCCAAAACAGAATCCTGGACGCGTCCGCTTCCTGTCTGAGGAAGAGCGGCCTCGGCTGCTGGACGCCTGCCAGGACAGCGCGTGCGACTATCTCTACCCGATTGTGATCATCGCTCTTTCGACGGGGGCACGCTACAGTGAGATTCTGCATCTCCGCTGGCGGGACATTGACCTTGAGCGCGGCGTTGCCCGGCTTGAGAAAACCAAAAACCAAGAGCGGCGGGCCTTGCCGCTGACGCACCTTGCGCTTGAGCAAGTGAAGCTGCTGCGCAGCGCTCTCGAAGAGGCTCCAGAACCAAAGGCGTTCGTCTTTGCTCGTGCTGATGGCAAGGCGCCAATGGAAATCCGTAAGCACTGGTATGCAGCTGTTGAGAAGGCGGGCATCGAAGACTTCCGCTTCCATGACCTCCGGCATAGTGCCGCTTCTTATCTGGCAATGAACGGTGCGACGCTGGCTGAGATTGCCGAGGTGCTTGGGCACAAAACGCTGCAAATGGTGAAGCGGTACGCGCACCTGAGCGACCAACACACTGCCAAAGTGGTTGAGCGCATGAATCGCAGCATCTTCCCAGCGAATGACAATGAACCGGAAGAGGAGGCGTCTGCTGACGAGGCAAGCGGCTAGGCGCCATAGCCAGCAGAAACGCTCAACACTTCACAGCAACCTCGTCTGTAAAATCCTACAGCTGCCACTGGAAAATCCGTATGCTGATTACCATAATACAATTATTAGTTGTAATAATCATATGAAAGGATGATCCGATGGAAGGGGACAATGTTCTGACGGTGAACCAGCTGGTAGAAGAGTATCCGGCATTTCCCGAAGCCACTGTGCGTTGGTGGATTTTCAACGCTGACCGCAATGGCTTCGCGAACTGCCTGCTGAGAATCGGCGGCCGCGTTTATGTGGACCGCACGGCATTCAGCGATTGGCTGAACCAACACCGCATTGAGCCGTGTGTTGCCGAGCCGGTCTAAGGCCAACAAGTGAAATCAGTTTGGAAAGGCGCGGGGCTTGCGGGGCAGGTCCCGCGTGTTTTTTTTGGATAGTGTTTGGCTTAGTTGTCGCCGCCTCTCTCACGGCTTGGCGTCCTAAAGACCTCTTCGACGCCTTCCTTTATCTCCTTTGGCAGCGGATCTGCGTAGTACGGCGGCGGCAAATCAGCCTTGATCGGCTTCGCTTTGCTCAACATCACCACCGCCTTGCCGTCAAACGACGGGCCCATCAGTTCTTGCGGTGTTGCCAGAAGTGAGGTTTCCCCCAACACATCCGGGCGCGTTCCCAGCAGGCGGCTGATATATTCTGCTGTCCCCAGGTCTGCAGGCTGGAAGTAAACCTGACACCGGCAGTTGGCCAGGATGCTTTCCCACTGGGGGTAGGCATGTTTCAGCTGGGCCAGGTCCTGCACAAACATCCACAAGCGAATGCCGGCACCACGGGCGACGCCCACGGCATTCGCTATCAGCTCCATATAGCCAAGCTGAGGTAGTTCATCGAGTACCATGGTCAGCGGCCGCTTGAGGCGCGGGGTGCGCTCGCCAATGCGTGCCTTCTGGGCCAGATGAACCTGCATGCCCAGGACCACTCTCAGCAGGCTGCGGTAGCTGGCCACTTTCTCCGGCGGGATGATCACGTAGATGGTGCCAGCCTGACCACGCATCAAGTTTCCTTCCTCTGTCCACCGATACCCAGGGCGGTCGATACCTTGATCCGCCAGCATCTCCTCCATGTAGGCGTCGGTAATGAGATCGAATGCGCAGATGCCGTCAGTCGTGCGTTCGGTCACGCGAGAGACGGCAGGCGAGCGCCAGGCATCCAGTTGCGCCCGGGCTGACTGATAAATGCTTGAGCGCATCTTCTCGCTCATCTGCTCAAGGCTGTTGGCCTGTTCAACGAGGGCCTCGTCATCGAGCAAGCGCATCTCATCAAGCAGCGCATCGAACTCGGTTTCAGAAGGGGCGAGCAGGCGCATCAGGTCGCGCATGGCGGCCTCATAGCCCGGCTCAATGCCAATGGCCTCACATTGCTCAGTAGCCGCTTTGCCTTGCTCTAGATTGCGCGCCCGCTTGGCCGCAGCTTCGGCATCATCATCGGGATGCTCTTGCGTATCGATCGGCATATCCGCTTCGGACTGCCAAGGTGCGCCGCCGTCTTGTCCGCCCGGGTCTGCCGGTTTGTTTTCGGCGTACCAAGCGGCCATACGGCCAAGCCTGGATCGCTCGCACAGCAGCATGACAAAGGCGCGAACTAGGTCCCGCGCCGAGCTGAACCAGAAATCATCACCGGATGTGGGGGCGACCATCAATAGGTCAGCAAGTACCCGCGCATCATCCCAGTCGCTGATGAACGACAGCGGGTTGAAGCTGTCGCTGTCGCCCTCGTCATCAAACGGGGCGAACTTGAACACCGGCCCCTTCCATGACCGAAACCAGGCGGTCTCTTTATAAATCTCACCCTTGGGATCAAAGATGACCATTGGTCCGGCGTAGTGGAAGGTGTTGGGCAGAATGTAGCGCTGGCTCTTGCCTGCGCCGGTAGGGGCCACCGTCAGCAGATGCCCGTCGCCAGAGAAGGGCACTTCAAAATGGTGACCCACATATTCTTCTGGGCGCAAATGGCCGACGACCATCCGGTCAATGGGCGCTTCATCACGAGGAGGAATGATGTCCGCTTCAAACAGCTCCTCCTGAGTTGCCCAGTTGGTGTCGCTGCCAGCGGCCTTGATCTTCTCGTAGGTTTCTTTGCTGACGGTTGGAATAATCCAGCCGCGCAGCTGTTCCAGTGCCTCGTCCATCCGGGCAAAGCGCAGGGCGATGCGGTAATTGCTGGTCTGGATTGGCAGCACCTCAGGCGCGGCTTCCAGAATCTTGAGAACCTCTTGATGGGCCGCCGGTATCCGCTCCCGCCATTGGTCTTTGTCGGCCCGAATGCGACCACCGCGCCGCTTCCCAAACAAACCAAAGACCATCGGGAGCCCCCCAAGATGTAATGACGAGCACCGTCAGGATGCTCAACCTCACATTATACTAAGTTGTGGACCTGCGGGGGGCGAGTGTCAGACTTGAATCGATTTCCGCTTTTTTTTGCGTCTATGTAAATCCAATTGGGCAAGTGTCGTTACTTGCAGCAAGTCACCAAATTGTCGTTTGTCCATTCGCTCCTGAGGTTCTTCTGGACCTACATCAGATACAGAAACATCCAAAATTGGATTTGTTCTTTGTAAAGATATTACTTAAAAATGTATTTTCTTTCTCTTGATGAATCTAGAATAGATATTCCTATAGATACTGAAATGCCAGCGTAACTTCCAAGGGTGCCTCCACCGACGAGAATAAGAGTATTTGTAACTATTACAGAAGAACCTAAGAATGATGCGAGTGTTCTATTGCGAAGATGTTCATCCAAGATCATCTTTTCTGTCTGATTTACACTTCTCGATATACTGCATATTTCATTTGTCAGATTTTGAACATCACTCCATATCCGGTGCGTATCAATAGACGTATTCGATTCTACATTTGTGATAAAGTCCGAAATTGCTTCGGTTATTACTTCAGCCTTTTGAGGTTCCATTCCGCAACGGCTAAAAATATCTTCTTCGAACTTTAGGAATTCAAGTAGTGATCCTGTTTCTTCGATCACTCTGCGGGCCCTCCTTTTTGATTCGGGAAGCGTTAAGAATTTGTCGTAAGTAAATATTGCCTCTTCAAGCATTCCTGTTTCTAGCAATTTTCGGAGAATACTACATGAGTCTTGGTAAATTCTTCCATATTCTTTAAGTGTAATTTTTTCATTATCTTTATATCGCGAGATAATATTTGATGTGTGCTCTAATAGTCTTGTAATATTTTTGTTGCCAATTTTTTTCATTTTGCTAAAATCTCCTTAATTCTAATCTTGATTGCATTTTTTAATTGGATTCACACGATGACTTATATTGTTGTTGGTGCCATTCTAATTGGGTTATGGAGATTTGTTATATCTCCAGATATTGATAAATCGCTCTCGGTCTATTTTAGACTGTTCATGTTTCTAATCTGGTCTGTGATGATCTTGACCTCAGCTCTGACTATATCTGAGCTTGCGGCGAGTCGGTTTGGAGTCATTTTCTTTGTACTTTCGATCGTCTCTACCATCGCGTTTTTTCGGATGTCACGAGTCTAGGTAAGTGAACTGTGACGCCAGTACTGGGGGGTGAGTAACTCAGTATTAACGAGTTGCCCCGACCGATAAGGTCGGGGCTTTTTTCTTGCCTAGCAAACTTGATTTAGGCTAATCCGCCCCGCTGTATTAAGTCCTTTATGCCAGTTGCGGTCTGTCCAATAGGTGCCGGATAGCTCGCTCAGGTCTTTGCGCTTAGGTAGTGGGATGCGTGCGGCACCGTGGTGCTGCTCGCTATCGCTCGACTTTGGTACCGGCACTTCGGCCCGGTAGACATAGTAAAGGTGCGGCGGGCCGCCACCTGAGGCTGGGCGCAACGAGCACGCGATGGTGTCCGACTGTGAATAGCCGTCGTCCATCTCCAGATGAACGTGAACGTCGAGCAGCCGTGCTGTGATGGTCATGGTGCCAACTTTGCTGAATGCGTCAGCCGCAGCGTCGAATTCTGTAGCAGCATCGCCTTGGCTGCGTGCCTGGACTACAGACCAGTTCGACGCCATTTCGACTTGGTATCTCCCGTCAATGGGCGGAAACCATCGCCAAAGACCCATGTTGCGGCATATCCATGGAAACATGGCCGTCTGACCGAGTACCCAGATCAGCGCCATTCCCCCGATCACGGAGGCAGCGAATCGGTTTAGGGTGAGGTTCTGGAGCTCCGGCAGGTAGCCCCATGCCCCGGTCGCAAGCAGCAGGGCCAGCCCAACGACCACGTAGCCGAAGCCTTTCAATAGCCCGGAAACACCAATCGCCTGGTACATATGGTATCGCGCCCCTTGAACAAAACGTGAATTACCCCAATATGTGGGGTTGCGCGTGATTGTAAAGGATCCTTCCATGACAGCGACAATTAATGCACACCGGTTGCTGGCCGGTAGCTCGAAGCATGGGGGCTATCTTGGTGCCCTGAAGGTAAGTTCGAAAGCTGAGAATGCGCTTCGTGACGCCCGCGAGAAAGTCCGGCAGGTGCTTCGGGAAAAGTTGCCGCTCCAGCAGAAAATGCTGAGGCAGTATGATTTCGTGGCCGAAGCGTTCCGGGCATCGGGCCGGGACTTGCCCCTGAAACCCAAATTTCGCATGCAGGGCAGCGCCGTCTATCACACCCTCAATGATCCGGCACACAAGCCGCCTCAGGAAATCGACTACGATGACGGCGTCTTCCTGCCTACGTCCTTCCTTGCCGACGGATTGAAGCCTGCGCTGGTTGCGCGGGGTTACTTCAAGGCTGTCGAAGACTGTCTTCAGGCTCTGTGCAACGCCAACGGCTGGAGGCTCGACAGGTCGCGCAAATCCTGCATCCGCATTCTGGGTGTGATCCCCGGCGGGCATCTGGATATCCCGTTGTATGCTATTCCCGACGACCAGTACGACGCTTTGGTCGAAGCCCGCAAACGCGATGGCGACATTCTGATGATGGATACGCTCGAATTTGCCGAGAGCGTGTACGAAAAAATTCCTGACGATCACATCATGCTCGCCCATCGTGAGAAGGGCTGGCTGAAATCGGACCCTCGCAAGATCGAAGAATGGTTCAAGCGCTGTGTGCAAGACTATGGCGATGGCCTCCGGCATATATGTCGATACCTGAAAGGTTGGCGCGACTTCACCTGGTTGGGCACCGGAAATGATCGCGGACCGTCATCCCTTGCTCTAATGGCGTGTGTCGTGCGCGTTTATGAGGAGTTTCATGGCGAGCCTCCTAGGAATCGGGAAGACTTGGCGCTGCTCTGGGTTGTGGAGCGGCTGCCGGAGCTGTTCGCCCAACGCATCCCAAACCCGAACCCAGAAATTGATGAAACCCTGTGTGACGACTGGGGCGACAACCGCGCAGCGTACATCGAGGCGGCTCGGCAGCTAGAGGAGCACGTGAGAAGCGCGCTTCAAGGCACGCTGCACAAGGATCTTGTCATCCAGCACCTTCGGAACGGGTTTGGAGACCGCATTCCAGCGGTGACAGACCTGCTCGACATCGAAACGGCTGAAGAGAAAGTGCTTGAATATACGGCAGCTGCTGCACCCCGGCCCCACGTGGACCGGACCATCTCAGGTTAGTTGACCCAATGGATGAGGGGGCCAGACGTCAGCAGCTCTTTCGCGAGATGCGGGCGGCTGGTTTTGAGGCCGACCGAACCAGAAACTCTGGCCATTGGTTCAACGGCACGCGACACGTGGCAGGTCGAGATGTTTCCGTCACTGTTGTGTTTCTTGACCTTGAGTTTACAAGGCTCCCGGCAGCATTGCTGCGCCACCCCCAACAGGAGGCGCCAGAAGTTGTCGCGCACCTAGACCGCCTCGGGGGGCTCTGTTTTGCGCGCCACGGCGATATCCTGTTGGATCGCTACAACATCCCGGGCTCAGTTCAGCTATGTGTGGAACTGATCGACAAGGGGCTTGAGCGGGCGCTGACCCATCAACGTCTTCAGAATGAGATTGCTGCTGAGTTTCCCCAGCATTGGGGTGGCACCACGTTCTATTACGACCTGCCCCGAGGAGATCGATTTGCGCAGGAGCCTGGACCGGCTCATTTCGTTACGCTGGAGGACGGTCGCCACCTCCTCTCGGAAACCCGCACGCTACCGCAACGGTTTGGCTGCGGTGCGAAGGCGACCAAAGGCCTAAAGCCAAATGCCACTGTCATTTACACCGAGCGTGAACTGACGTTTCAGCGAGGGCATGGGCGACCCAAAAACCTAGGCGAGTTCATTGCATATTGCACGGCGGAGGGACATGCGCAAAGGGCTGACATCGTCCGACTTCTGACAAAACAATCCCCCTTTAGCGGCCTCATTTTTTTGCACGCGCCAAACGGTTGCGTCGGCATCCGTGTGGTTGCTCAGGCTGAGCGCCCAAGGCCAGGCTTTCGAGCGGTTTCAAATGCCGAGCGTATTCGCTCGTCGCCCGGCGCATGTGACGTAGCTAGATTTTCCGGCTCTCGCGCCGACCTTGTCCACATTTTCGAGCGCAATATGCATCAGCAGACACCTTTGACTGCTACCAACATCACATTGGTTGGCTGCGGCACTATTGGCAGCCACCTGGCAAAGATGCTGGTTCAGTCTGGTGCTGGTCATAGTGGCGGTCGTTTGCTTCTCATCGATGACCAGAGTCTGGAGCCAGGAAACATCGGTCGCCACTATCTGGGACCGATCCACATTGCGCACTTCAAATCGAAAGCGTTGCAAGAGGAGCTGCAACGCTCGTACCCAGATGCCCGTGTTGTGGCGCACACGGATGATGCCCTCGCAAGTACCAGCCTCTTTGCCAAAGATGCGTTGGTGATTGACGCTACAGGAGAGGAGGGTGTTGGGCTCGCACTCAACGACCACCTTTACAATTCTGAGGTGGCACGCTTGCACGTGGCCTTGTTCGGCAACGGAGCCGCTGCGCAGGCGCTGCTCGTTGATGGCCATGAATACGGGTGTTACCGGTGCTTGAAAACGCCGGATGGTCGGCAATGGCGCTTTGACCCGATGAAATCCGGGTTTGCGCCACAGGAAAAGACTGCCGCATGTGGCGAAGGACAATTCATCCCATATGCGGTCGCTGCCCCGGCAACGGCTGCAGGCCTTGCTCTTCAGCTGGCGCTCGCGTGGCGCAGCGGAAACCCTTCGCCGCGTTTGCGAACAATGCGCATAGACCCGGAGGTTACGAGGCAGGTTGGCGACAAGAACCCAAGCAAGATGGATGGGTGTCCTGCTTGCAAGGAGCGCGAAGCTGAGGCGGTTTAGTGGATACGTGCTTGTTCCCTACCCTATGGTCAAACGGTTTGAGCGCATGGCGGGGCGTTGTGAGCAGGGCAACGAACAGGGCGGGATTCTGATAGGCTCGCATCGCGGGCCACATATCGAGCTGACCGACTTGACCATGCCCGGCCCAACTGATCGCGGATCGCCAACTTCTTTCGAGAAAATTGACCCGGCTCACCAGCGGGCAGCAGATAAAACGTGGCGCGCATCTGATGGGCGCCGCACCTATATCGGAGAATGGCACACGCACCCTGGTGGTCGTGCGGCGCCATCATTTCGTGACCGGCGTACTTGGGCGCAGGTCTCCGCAGGTATAAGCCGCGCAGCAGCCTTTATTATTGTCGCGCCAGGTATGTGGTCGCTCTTTGTGACCGAGAGGCGCCTGACCTGGTCTGCCCGTGAGTTGCAAATCCACTCATATGGGAAGGCAAACCTGGTCTTCTCGGCAGTGCCTGGTGCCGGGGCTGAATAGTGAAGCTTTCTTGGTCAGCTGCCTTGACATGTCGCAGCGCCAAGGTAGCAGTCGGCTAGCTCCGGCTATTTATCGCGCGCTTGCGGCCTTTCCGTTCATGGACCAGATGACCGGTGCGCTGGGTGCTGTAACCGGCGTGCGCGATCTTTTTCCCCCAGCATTGCCACCGGTCCTTCTTTGAACATGGAACGGCCGCGACGAGCGCGGCCGAAAAACGAAAAAGGAGCAAAGCAATGACTGTTCTTGGCACTATGAAACTTAACGACGACGCGTTCAGCGGGAAACTGGAAACTCTTAGCGTGACCCGTGACATCAACATCAAGCCTACCGGCCTGACCGACGAAAACGCCCCCGACTATCGGGTCTTCTCAGGCAACGGTGAAGTGGGCGCTGGCTGGGTTCGTACTTCCAAAAAAGGCAACCAATACATTTGTCTGAAGCTAGACGATCCGAGCTTTTACGAACCGATCTACGTCAATCTGCTGGAAGGTGATGACGATTACTTCCTCGTCTGGAATCGCTAGAATCGGAGCACCTTGCCCCACTGCCTTTGACTGAGGTGTTGGGGCAAGCGGTGTTCTAGATCGGGGTCCGTGGGAATGAATGACACCAAATAACAGCTCGTTGACCATCGAAGAAATTAAGACGCGGCACCGCCGCTTGGCCATTCTGCGTTCCCTGAGAAACGCCTCTGGATACTCGGCGAATCTGATTGTGCTGCGGGATTGGTTGCCGACCCTAGGATTAGCGGCTGCAACAGATCAGTTGCGTGATGATCTAAGGCGGCTTGGGGGCGCTGGTTTCATTGAGTTGGATGAAACCCACGAGGCTTGGCCAATATCTCTGACCGAGCACGGGCTTGAGGTGGCAGAAGGTCGGCTCACCGCTGACGGGGTGGAGAAGCCATCGCCGGATTGCCCATATTAGCTTTCAAACTTCCGGCCGGTGCTGGCTTGCGGCGACAAGCTCACCAATGAACTTGGTAAATGGGCGGATGTCTTGCCCCACGCTGGCGGCTTCAAGGGCGGCCATGTAGTCGGTGCGGCGCTCCACCGGAACAATCGTCCACTGGTAGCCCTCAGATGCCAGCATGGCATTCATCAGGAAGCGGCCCATGCGGCCATTTCCATCCATATACGGATGGATATAGACGAAGACAAAGTGCCCAAGCACCACGCGCGCGGTGGGGTCTGTGGTTTGGGAAAGCAGATCAAAAAACTCCTCCATCATATCCAGCACGGCGGAAGATGACGGCGGCACGTACATTGAGTTGCGTAGGTATACCGGGCCTGAGCGGTATCCGGCGAGGTCGGTGGCTTTGGCCAGTCCTGCGGTGACACTCGGGCCGAACAGCTTGAGGTACCAATCCCCATGAGAGCGCTCCACCACGAGCCCTGGGTTTTCACCTTCGAGAATAGTAGCCAAGCTTTCCCTTACAGCCTGGAAGGCATCCCAGTAACCGCGCGCGGCAAGCGCATTGCGGTGGTCTTGATCCTCTGAATCCGCGTCCGGGTTCCAGCTGCCCTGGCGCACTTTTTCAATGAGCTCAGGGCTGACTCTGTACCCCTCAATTGAAAGCGAATGGTAGGCGTCTGCCACATAGGCCTCGTCCACCCGCTTTAAGAATGCCTCCCGATCATTGGGGCGGCCCGGCGGGGCCGGGAATATCCCCTCAAGGTCTGCCGCCATGCTCTGCCACATGGCTCTGATCCGGCTTTTGTAGGGGGATATGGTTTGTGTCAGCGGTACCGGCGACAGGGTGGTGAAGGGGTCACTTTCCTGCGTGTTGTGGCCCGCTGCCCGCATAGCCTTGATGATTTCATCGGCGATGCGGTCTTTGCCGATATTGCGAAATGCCCCGGCCAGCCGCCCGGCAATGCGGCCATGGCCGCCGCCGAGGAGGTGCGGCAGGATTTCAGACGCACTGCGCACGGTGTTTAGCGCTGCCCGGGCTTCATGGGGGGAACTGCTGAAGAAACCGGGGCCGCAATCAATGAGGGCTGGGATGACTTTGTACACATGCAGCCCGTCGAGCACGTCCGTGTCGGCGGGCTTGGGAATCTCGGCCTTGATGTCTAACAACGAGGTGCCGAACGGCAGGTCCAAAATGTGCTTTGTCCCTTTGGGGGAGCGGACCAGTAGCTGACGGGGCACTGTCCGGTTCCCCGTTTGCAGAATGAGAGACTGCTCCGGTGACAGGCACCAGTTGTCGCGAAAGCGCTCTTTCAGGTAGGCGTCGCAGAAGTCCCAGAACGAGGTGTACCAGGCCGTGCTTTCCCCTGTGGGCTCATCTGGTCGTGCGGCAATGTACCAGCCCTTCATGACCGGCTGGAGGAAGCCCGCCTTTTTGAGGCGCTCCCGGTGCAGCCTGCTCAAGTCGCGAGATCGGATCGCCACCACGCCGCGCTCTTGCAGGGCGTGGAGCATTTCAAGACTGGCGGCCAGTTTCTCGCGGGCAGTGGTGGGCATGTGTGTATCCAATCAATTAATCGCTTACTATGTTATACAATATGTCGCATATCATGTCATTCAAAAAGTCGCATATTATGCCATTCAATCTGTCGCGTATTGTGCGGCTTTCGCGCCAGTGCCGGTCCCGCAAACCCCCTGTCAGTCACGGCTTTCCTGACGGGTGGTTTTGCTGTTGAAGGTGAATGGGCTTGATTGGGATTTGTTGGCGGGGTTAAATGATGTAGGCGATTTATTGATGCGTGTTGGCCCCACGCGCAACCCTCCTGCCGGAAAAGCCCATAAAGCTGTAGTCGGATAACGGATGCAGTGGAGAGGCAAGATGTATTTTCGCCTACATAAACTCTCGGATGACTCGGTGGCCTTTGGCCAGACCGAGTTCGGGTTCTGGGCGAAAACGCACCGGCATTCGACCACCTGGCGGGGTCTCAAGCCGTGCGATCTTGTTCCTGCGGAAAGCGCTCTTATTCCTGCCGGAGGCATTCTTGTTCCTGCGGAAAGCGTTCTTATTCCTGCGGAAGGCTGGGGGCCGGGCCATGGCACGACCCCGTAAGCGCCCGGAAGACCAGCGGCGGCATGTGGTCAACATCCGGTTGACCGATGCCGAACTGGCCCAACTCAAGCAGCAGGCTCAGGCCGCCGGGCTGCCCTATGGCCGCTTCGCCCGGGAGGCCGTGCTGGGCCGTCGCCCACGGGCGCGGCCTGCCAAAGCGCTGCTGTTCGAGAGCTTTGTCTTCGCCCTCCAGAAGGTGGCCACCAACTTCAACCAGTTGGCAGAAGCCACTGGCGACAGCGCGTATACCCCCTGGGCCAGGTACACCGGGGGCCAGCTGGTGGAGCTGCTGGTGGGCCGGGATGATCTGCTGGACCTGATGGAGCGTCAGCTCGATCCGCTGGGCGGAGCAGGGCACATGGTCAACGGTCTGGCCCGTGCGGCCAACAGCGGCGAGGTGCTCAGTGACGAGGACCGGGACGCCGCTTTCGAGCTGGTTCGGGCAGCGCTTGAACCGCTGGACAAGGCCGCCCGCCATGGAGTGGACAAGAAGGATCAGGCACCAAACCCGGTGTCTGGAACTCCCCCACAGGACCCGCCGGAGCGTTAGGCCATGCGCTTCAAGATACCCAGGCAGCAACCGGCGGGCTTTCGGCCATCAGCCCTGTATCTGTCAGGGCAGACCGCAAACACCTCGCCTGACCGGGTTGCCTGGGTCAAAGCTTACGGCCTTGAGACCACCAACCCGGAAGCCGCTGCTGCGGTGATGCAGGCCACCGCCGCCCGGTCCACCCGCTGCCGGACACCGGCCTACCACTTTGTGCTGGCGTTTGACCCGAAAGACGCCCGGGCAGGCAAGGCTGGCCAGGATACCTTGCGGGAGATCGCAGACGAGGCTTTTGACCGCCTGGAGCTGAAGGGTCATCAGGCGCTGGTGTTCTCCCACCGGGATACCGACCACCCCCATCTGCATTTTCTGGTGAACCGGGTCCACCCGGAAACCGGCAAAGCCTATAGCCGCCACAATGATGGTCGCCGCCTGACCGGGCTGGTGCAGGAGATCGCCCGGGAGCGCGGCCTGAATGTCGCCCGCGACCGCACCCGCATTGCGGAGAAGGAACTGGTCAAGGAATTGGATGTCCCCCCAGCTGAGGCGCCCGCTCCAAAAGATAAGAAGCCCCGCAATGACCGGCGAAATAAGGATCGGGCGCGCGATCATGAACCTCACACCGAGTCCCAACCCTATCCCCAAACAGTCTCGGAAGGAGAGTACTGGCAGGCGATGCGGGAAGACCGGCCCCCGCAGCCTGCACTGGGCAAAGACGCGGTGCGCCATCTGCGGGACCGGGTGCAGAGCCACTTCCACAATGCCGAGAGTTGGGAAGACCTGACCACCCGGCTCGCCGCCCACGGGGTTGCGCTGGAGCGCAAGGGCCAAGGCCTTATTCTCAGCCGGGAGGACGGCACCGCCAAGCTCTCTGCCATGGGCAAGGGCGTGCGCCTCAAGGAACTGGAGGCGCGCTTCGGTGAGGGCTTCGCTGACTACACACTACGCCGGGCCAATGACCTGAAAAAGGCGGTGGAGCATCCTGCCGAGTTGCCTGACAGAGAGAGCATGACGCCGGCAGAACGGCGTCGCGCCGAGCGGCTGGCAGATGCCCGGCAGGCGGTCAAACGCAAACGGCGAGATCCAGTGCTGGAACTGGATGAGGCCGACCGGGATGTTGCCTACTGGCAAGGGGTGCAGGCCCTTCAGCGTAACTCGGTTTTCCAGCTACGGCGGGCCGAGCGGGAACACGCTTGGCAGACAAGGATGCTTGACCGGCGCCGAGGTAACGAGGGCGCCAATGAAACCAAATACTGGGAAGCCATGGGCAAGGTGTACCGGATGCCCAAACGTGCCAGCAGAATCTGGGATCGGTTCGACAAGCGCACCGATCCGGGCGTCGTGGACCAGCAGGTGGCAAAAGAGCCGAGCTTTCTGGGTGCCATGCGTGGTGCTGCCGCAAGCATGATCGCTTCCGACAAGCGCAAGGAGGCCATGAAGTACGGGAAGTTTCTTGTGCATCGGCGCAAGAAGTGGCGCCAGGCAAAGGAGAAGCTGGAGCAAACCCGTGCAGAACTGGAAGAGGCGTCACATACCCTCAAACAGGCAATGAAAGAGTACGACGCCCTGCACAACGGGTTTGAGACACCGCAGCAGGTGGAACGCATCTTGCGGGACAAACTCATCCGACGTGCCGCTGCATTAAGACGGGTCACCGACCGGGCCATCGTTGACAGCGATATCGCCGAAGAGCGCAAGCACCAGCTCACCCGTGCCTGGTACGCCTACCAGCTTAAACAGCGCGACCGCGAGCGGGGGAGAGAGTGGGGGCGTGGGCGATGAAGTTGCAGAAAAAATGCGACAGAGGGGTTGAAAGGTCTAAACGGGGTTCCAATAACGTTCCGTACAAAGACTTTCGTTTCCGTTTCAGATACGCTCACACTAAAAAGGGACGAGCTTGCGCCCGCCCCTGTAATAGTTAGTCAATCAGCATACCTGCGCCGAGCAACTCTTTGATGAATTCAATCAGCTCTCGGATGAACTCAACGAGTTTTCGCGCCAAGCGTAGTAGCTTGATCAACAGGTGCAGCCAGCGCTTTAGGCGCTTAAGCCACTTAGCCTTATCAAGGCCACGGTCATTATGCATGGGTGTCCTAACTGTATGGAGGAACCCAAGAGACCGTTAGCCTTTTCCAGGTTGGCGTTCATAGTGAACTCCTCCCACATTTGGAAAAGGATAAGATGTTTAATTCACGTAGCCACGAGGTGCTTTGTCGTGAGACTCGGCACCCCCTCGTCCTGTGAGGGGTGGCTCGAAAAGTGTACCTCTGTTAGCGGAAATGACAAGCAGCCAGCCCTTGAGGGCTGGCTGTTTTGCTTTGTGAGGTGCAGTATTAGAGTTGAGCTTGCCCGAGTGACCGAATTCCCCATTCTGTCGCAGCGCGACCTACCATTCTGTACACTGATGAAAAGCACCAAGATCAGTATGAGCGACGAGGGAGGAGAGGCTTTCAATCAGCAGCACGGCAGCGGTGAGCAGGGCTGGAGCCTGTTTGGCCCAGGCGGGCAGCGCAAGTACCTGACGCCCGATGAGCGGCTGCGGTTTATCAAAGCCGCAAAGCAACGGGAGACGGACGTACAGGCTTTTTGCTGGCTGCTCGCAGACACCGGTTGCCGTATTACCGAAGCCCTGCACCTGACGACGGATCGCGTGGACACCAGCGCCGGTCTGGTAATCTTTGAAAGCCTTAAAAAGCGCCGCCCGGGCATCTACCGGGCCGTGCCGGTGCGGGAAGAATTGCTCACCCTAGTCAACGCCGTAAGCGAAAACAGCAATGGCCGCATATGGCACTGGCACCGGATGACAGCGTACCGACGTGTGCGGGAAGTCATGACCACCGCAGGCATTCATGGGCCCCACGCCAACGCCCGGGGGCTGCGTCACAGCTTTGCCATCGCCGCGCTGGAAGCAGGCGTCCCACTGAACCTGGTGCAGCGCTGGCTGGGCCATGCCAGCATGGCAACCACCGCTATCTATGCAGACGCTGTTGGCATAGAGGAACGCAAAATCGCCAACCGTCTCTGGACGAATTCAGACGTTTAGGACTTTTTGCATTCAGGAAGTTGCAGGGGGTTGACTGCTGTGACCGTATGGGGAATTCTGTAACAGCTTTGAGCGATCTGCCGTGTTCCGCTGAACACACCGACCCAGGAGGCCAGAATGACTTCACTGAGTGTATTGGTGCGTAGAACTGCCGTTGTTGCCGGAATTGCGTTTGGATTAGCGGCATGTGGTGATGACGGTCCCACTCAAACACCAGAGGCTCTTTTCAACGCCTTCGAGAAATCCGTTCTGTGCGATGTCGGCCCAACGGACGAAGTGGTTGGCCTCTACATGCCGCAGACGGCGGCTTCTGCCCGATACGTGGAGACACTGCGCCGTGGCTGGTCCCGAGAAAGCGCAGCAGTTCGCACGTCCGAGTGCCACGGCTGGGACGATGCCACGCGTATCAGTGAGACCCGCGCTGTGGAGGTAAGCCCGGGCAAGTGGCGTCTTGATACTGCGACGGCACCGCTTTCAGCAGGCAACTTCAAGCCGATACGCGGTGTGCATATCGCGCGCATGGACGGCGGCGACCTGAAGGTTGTTGCGGGCAATCCGTAAGCGTTGGAGGAAAATCGATGCTTTGGTTCATTCTTATTGGATTGTTCTTCCTTGTCGTACTGGCAGCGCTCGTTACTGCCGGTCGCCGCAACCTGGAAAAGAAAAAATCCGCAGCGCTTGCCAACCACGAGCGGGTTCAGCGGGAAATGCCCGAGAGCGAATACGCCAAGATGGGACCGAATGAGTTCTTACAGGCCTATGAGCGGTTCAACCGGAGGCGCCAGATTCGCGGTGTTCTCTATGCGATTGGCGCGATGTTTATCATTGTAGCTGGGATTACCATCTCCGTGGGCCTGCCGACCGTTATGGAGAGCCCACCTATCCAGCTGCTCATTATGGTCGCCGCCGTGATCCTCATGCCGCTCGTCATTCTTATCCACGGTCTGTCAACGGGCGGGGCGTATCCGGCATGGCCAAAGAAGACCTGAAGGCTATGGCGACGATGCCCGCCGCCTCAGCCGCCACTCCCGCAGACTGAAGTAGCGCAGCTTGCTGGCCAGGGTTCCGCGCAGCCCTTCGATAAACAGCAGCTGTGTGTCTCTCGCCAGCGCCATCACTTCATCAGGTGTCAGCAGCGGGCGGGCGGTTTCGGAAATGCCGCCGTAAAACGACAATGGCAGCAGGTTCAAGGGCAGCGGCGAGGCCTGTCCGCTTGAGCGCACCGGTACCGTCTGTGTACCGAGCATGTCTGACAGCAGCCGTGCGGTGGCGGGGTCCTGTACATTGAAGGCTTGCCTTACCGCACAGTTGGCCACCATGGAACGGGCCTTCGGATAGATGGTTTCCAGCTGGTCGAGGTCCTGCACGAAGAGCCATAGCTTGGCTCCGTATCCGGCCAGATAGCCGATGCCGTCTTCTATGGGCCGCATGTAGCCTAGGGCAGGCAGCTCATCCAGCAGAAACAGCACGTCGTGCGATGGGCGCGTCGCCGCTCTTGTCATGGCGGCTGTGGCAAGGCCGGTCATCAACCGCAGGAAGGGGCGGTAAGCCTCTAGATACTCCGGCGGGATAACAATGTAGAGGGAGGCGGCGGCCTCTTTCAGGTCTTCAAGTCTGAAGTCTGATCGCTCTGTCATCCGGCTCAGCCGTGGACTGTCAAAGACAGCCAGTGCCGCCTGCGCCGTTGAAACCACAGCCGACCGCTCCTTCACGTCCTTCTGGCTGAAACCCGTGGCAATCCGCTTGGCAGCTGGCTGATTGCAGCACGCCATGCTTCGCAGCGTGACTTCAAAGTCTTCCGCGTCCTGCATCAGCAGCTCTCGGATGTAAGCGAGGTTGCGCAGCAGGACAGGCCTCTCCCGGCGCACATAGACCAGCAGGCCGGTTATCAGCGTTCGCGCTTCCCGCTCCCAGTGGTTGGGGGTGGCACTTTCCGGTACCACGAGCATTTCCGCGATGAGCCGGGCGTCATCTAGCTCATAGGGGCTGCCTGCCCTGATGAACTCCGTGGGGTTGTAGCAGGCGGTGGTGCCGCCGTCGGCAAACGGGGCGAGGGCATAGACCGGACCAAGGGTTCGCCGATACGTGCCGGTGATGGCCAGATTTTCACCCTTGATGTCGGTGACGACCACCGATCCCGGCCAGCTCAGCAGGTTGGGGATCACGCAACCCACACCCTTGCCGCTGCGGGTGGGGGCAAAGGTCAGCAGGTGCCCCGCTCCGCTAAAGCGGATCATGCGGCCCTGTTTGCGGCCGAGTAGTACGCCTTGGGGTTTGAAGTGTCCGGCGGCAGCAAGCTCAGCCTTGCGAGCAAAGCGCGCAGACCCATGGCTGGGACGCGTGCCAAAGTTAGCTACCAGCTGACCGCTGAGCGTCTTCACGCCCCAGCCGATACCGCCCATCAGCCCGGCCATGATCGCGCCACTTATGACCGGCGGTGAAAAGATCAGGTAGCCGACCCCGGCACCCGCAAGCGGCAGCACTCGCCACACCACCACAAGCAAAATCATCAGTCCACGAATAATTGTAACCAGCATCACAACCTCCATCAGCTTGTTGCAGATGAAGGCTTCTGGCGTGCTGCCCGAGCGCAAAAACTGGTTTAGTGCCAACACGCTGACACGGTGCTGGACACAGTGATTATTGTGATCCCCGGAGCGGGCCAATACAGAGAACAGGCCATTTTTTCTTTATTGAAGATAGATTTTCCCGTATTTTCTATTCTGGCGTGGACACAAAGAAGTCCATGATAAATGAATACTGGCCAAAAAATTTGAATGTATGTCTTGAAACAAGCCAGCGCGTTAGGCTGGGAGTTTGCCGGACATATTAATTAGTGCTTCGACATCAAGTCGGTAGTTTATGGCAAGGGCGCGTAGAAGCTTGATGGCGTCCATGATCCCGCTGCCCAGGGTATTGAGAAGCAGAAGAATCCAATCTTGGATGAGGTCGAAAAATGGATGCGTCGCTATGTGTCGCATCAAGAGTTTTCGACTGTCAGATTTCGGGTTCTAACGGAGCAAGAATGGCGAACGAACTTACTACAACCAGTGTGACACTCCCCGCCGTTGATGGTTTTACAGCGCCAATGCTACAGGCACTGACTGACGCGCTGGGAATTGACCGGAATGTCTTGGCAACGGACGCGCAGATTAAGAATGCTTGGCAGAACCTGCCTCAACTTCTGAGTAGCATCCCCCCTGAGAAGCGTGATGAAGGTATCATGCGAATGTGTGTTGCTGTCGCTTCAGGACTCTTTGATAGCGCAGTTAACTATGCATGGAACGCGGCGGTTATGGAGCTTCGTGAAAAAGTACGGTGCTTCGGACTTAGTGTGATTCCTCAGATCATTGATAAAGATTTTGATGAAAAGAGGCTTGTAGACATGCAGGACAGCGAGCTTCTTACACTCTGTTTGAAGCTCAATCTGATTTCCGAACATGGCTTTTTTATGCTCGATCAATGCCGGGATATCAGGAACAATTTTTCGGCCGCTCATCCTGCTGTCGGCACACTGGACGAGTATGAGTTCATCAATTTCCTGAACAGATGCAGCCGGCATGCCTTAAGTGAGGATCAGAACACCGCAGCCGTTGATATCAAGGAGTTTATGGACGCGATAAATGCCGGCAAATTCTCGCCGGAGCAGTTGGGCATTTGGTGTGATCGCACAGGGCAGACTTTTGAGGCGCAGCGTCAAGCAATCATAAAAATGCTGCATGGCATCTATTGTGATCCGAGTAAGGAAGAGCATGCACGGGTAAATGCAATTTCAGTATGCGGCGAGTTTGTAGCTGAATTTACTCCCGATATTACTTCTGAACTCATTAATCAGCATCAAAGATATCAGGCCAAGGGAGAACAAGAACGTTTCCGCGCTTCACAAGCATTCTTTGAAAATCTCGGGCAACTCGGCTTGCTGTCCGAGGCAGAGCGGCATGCTATGATTTCCAAGGCGTGTAGTAATCTTATGGGTGTCCACAATGCAATGAACAACTTCTACAACGAAGGGCCATTTGCTGAGCGCCTTTCAAAGCTATCGACAGGGCATCAAATACCCGAAACCGTTCGCAATGAGTTTGTTGAAACGGTTGTGACCTGTTCAGTGGGTAATGAGTATGGAACGGCCCATGCCGCCGACACGTACTATCAACGCATGATCCAAGGATTTTCTCCGAGAGAAATTGAGATCATGCTTTCTTTGCCGGAGCGTAAAAAAATCGTCAGTAACCGGATAAAATATGCGCAAAGATGCAAGTCGAAGTTCAAACAGGTAGTCGCCCTCCTCCAAGCTGAAAGCATTCCGACAAAAATGAAGTCTTCTTACGAAAAATGGCTTAGAGAATGACTGTGGTAACGCACCTGAAAAATGTACTACCTGGCAATGTGACAGCGAGGTGCCCACGATTTTCAGCGCATGCATAAAAAGACCCCCGCCTTGCGGCGGGGGCCAAACGCGTCTTCAGCTTGTCTCAAGTTAAGCGGCGTCTTGCCGCGGAGTCAGCCGCTGGTTTTCCAGCCAGCGGTTGAACCCTTCGCGGTCGATGTAGACGCGGCCACCTACTTTAAGAAGGGCCTGGCCGAAACCGTTTTGCTCCGCGTTAAAAATCCACCAGCGTAACTTGGCTTCCGTGACGAACGGCGCTTCAGCAGCAAGCTGCTTGACCGTCATCACATTCCGAAAATCAACCAAACAGTTGCCTCGGTATCAAAAAAAGACAAGAGGCCCCACAACGGGACACTTAAAGGTATTGCCCGGTGGTCGGATTTTTCAAGTATTTTGGTTGGTGTTGCGGGGCAGCGCATAGAGTTCGTCTACAAATTCCTTTGCCTGATGTGCGAACCCTGCTGCCATAGCTGGAGTATAGAGGCTCTGCTTGTCCGCATGACTGGACGAATTGCGCAGATGTTTGGCGGCCTCCCATTGCGCGACCCTTTCCGGCGGCAACAGTTTTTCTTTGGCAAACCAGTCGAGGCAGCGAGCAAAACTCTTTGTAACCCCAATAGGTGCGGACAGTTGCCTGGCTCTTGTCGTAAGGGCGGCATCCATCACTCTGAACATCTGCTCATGCCCGAGCGTAAACAGAGGATAGAAAAAGCAGCCATAGCACATGGCCCCCTGAGCCACTTCAAACAGGTTGCAAATATCCTCCGGTACAGCTGAGGACAGCTCTGGCCGAAGGATGTCATCCGCCCAGTCGTCAGCGCTAGGCTTGTGCTCGGTGCCGTCAGACTGGAAACGCACAAAGTGTTTCAGATGAGGTTCTTCCTCCCGCCAGTTGTCGCGGCTGAGGCGTTTGAACATCCGCTTGGTCATGCCGTTCCTCTCTCGTTCTTCTGTCCCTTGTTGGTTTTGTGCCGGTGACCTTGGCCGGGTGCGCCGTGCCCGCAAGGACCGCCCGCTCCAGTGTCCGTGTTGGTCCGCATCCTGACGGATTTTGCGGGTCTGGCTTGTCTCCCGTCCTGGCGTTTTCCCGTCCCAATCAAGGGATGACGAAAACGAAAGGAACGACCCATGAGCCATCTTTATCATGCAACGCCATACGACATCTCAGCGTCAGGCTTCTACTTCTCTACCCATGAGGAATACGCTGCCAAGGCTGCCACCCACTGCAATGCCTACGGCCAGCATGTGGAGGAGTACGAAATCCAGTTCATCGACGGTGAGCATCCCGAGCTATTTGAGGCGCTTGGCATCAACCAGGCCAATCTGGCTGATTGGTTCGAGCATTTTGAAGACATGGACAACGATGACGCCGTGGTCGCCATCTATCTGATCACTGACCGTGATCTTGCGATCAACGAAATCATCCGCAGTCTGAACGATGTGATGCTGTTCCACGGCACGGTGGTCGAGTACGCCGAAGACTATCTCGATCAAAGCGGCATGCTGGACCAGATTCCAGAGGCCATCCGTCGCTATATCGACGTAGAAGCGTTCGCCCGCGATCTGGTTCTCGGTGGCGATGTCACGGCCTTCGAGGTAGACGGCACCAGCTACGTGGTGGAGGCGCACTAGCCGCGCCTTTGCTCATCGGCCTTGCTATTCACCGCATATCTTGCGGTGAATAGGGCTCTCAATCACTGCAAAGCCGCTTCATTCCTGGAAAATCTTCTCGTTCATACGTGTGACAATGTCCCGGGTGTGATCGTCCGACAGATGAGCATAGCGCTGGACCATTTGCAGCGTTTTGTGACCAAGCACCGCCGCAATCTCCAGCAGTGACGCACCATTCATGGCCAGGTAAGACGCCGTTGAGTGGCGCAGGTCATGGAAGCGGAAGTCTTCCAGCTTCGCAGCGTCCCGGGCATTTTCCCACGCCTTGCGGATGTCGATGGGCTGCTGACCATCCCGCCGGGGAAACAGCCACGGTGTTGGCAGGTCCAGATCAGCGAACGCTTCTTTGCGCCATTCCAGGTGGGCCGCCAGCGCTTCTTTCAGATGATCGACCACCGGGACTGAGCGGGTCTCACCGTTCTTGGTGTCGCGCAGAATCGCCGAACCCTGCTCAAGGTTCAGGTCCGGCAGCTTCAGGCCGGTTATTTCGCCCTTCCGCGCGCCGGTGGCCAGCGCAAACACCACTATGGGGTAGAGCTGCTTGTTGTCGCTGGCTTTCGCCGCGCGCAGCAGGCGGTCCCGTTCTTCATCTGACAAGTATCGCGTACGGGCATTGCGCAGCTTGGTCACCCGGCTGACGCCTTCCATCGGGTTGGCGCCCAGCAACCCCCACTGCTTTGCATGTTTCAGGAGCAGTTCCAGAGCGTCCCGGTAGAGCTTGACCGTCTTGCGGGACTTGGGCCTAGGTGAGGAAGCAGCGCCCTTGTCGGTGTCTTTGCTACGCTTTGGCTTACGCCGAGCGTCGCCAGCCTTGGCAAGTGCATCGACCTTCCCGGCGATGAGTTCTGCCGTCAGGTGGGAGAGGGCGTAGTCCCCCAGCTCCTGCTCCCAATGTTTCAGGTACGTGTTCATGGCGCGCTGGGTTGAGGCCGCCCGATGGGGCAGCTCCTCGCGCCGGTAACGGTCAATCACTGCCTTGAGCGTGTGTTTTTTGGCCTGCTGGTGGACCGGGCGGAAGTCACCCCTGTGGATCGCAGCTTCCGTTTGTTGCGCCCAGGTCTTTGCGTCCGTCAGACGCTTGAAAGTTCTTGTCTGTGGCGGCAGTCCCTGGACACGAACCTGTACCCGGTACGTGACTCCGTTCTTGCCTTCGCGCTTCTGAATAGCCGCCACAAATCCTCTCCCAACCTTGCTGAGCCCAGCCTTGCGGGGGGGGGGGCGTGGGCCAGGGCGATTTGGCACAAATTTGGCACACTGAAACCCAAGAAACCACCATAATTTCCAACAAGCCCCAATCCGAGGTTTTGTCTAAGTAGTTGATTTATATGTGGTAATTTGTTGAGCGTTGTTGGCGGCTTTTGTGCTGCGGCCAGCTCATAACCTGAAGGTCGCAGGTTCAAATCCTGCCCCCGCAACCAACGATGTCAGCACCTCCGGTGCTGCGGAACCAGCCGCCCCTTGTGGGCGGCTTTTTTCGTTTTGCTGGCTAAGGTTGCTGCGTGTCCCTGCCCCCAACGATAGCAGCACCCGTTCATCTTCCGGATGGGCAGGTGTTCTGCGTCCGGCGGCCAGCGTCAGTATCCCGGCCAAGTCGCCCTCCAGCCACAGGTCGGCTTCGTCACCTTTCCCCGGCGAGACGACGATCCGACCAACGAGGGCCCGGATATCGTCACTCGCTTCAAGCCGGGTCTGTTCATCCTGAAGCGCTTCAAAGAGACCGGTAACCCGACTGCGGTATTCCAGCGCCATATTCGGATGGAGCAGCGCCGGCGGTTCTTCGGCGTGTTCAAGATCGCGGATCAGTTCGGCTTTGCGCGCCTCAAGAATCGGCATCTTTTCTTTCATCGACGGCGAGTAGAAACCATCCATTACGGCCTGCACCATCTTCTCTATCTGGCTCTCGACCTTCGTCATTTCGGCACGTTTCGCGATGATGTCGCTTGATGCTTCCATCCGCAGTCGGTTGATCTCCCGTGTGTACTCTTCGCAGAACTCCTTGAAGAGATCCGGCGTCATCAAATTTTCCCGAAGCGCGCTCAGAACACGGCTCTCAAGCTCCTCGCGCCCTATGCGCGTGCGGTTGCCGCATGTGCCTTTGTTCTTCACTGTCGAACAGCCGAACGAGTCGCGATAAACGAGCGAATAGCCGCCACCACATTCCGCGCATTTGATCAAGCCAGAGAATAGATAACGCTTGCGCCGCGTGGCTGTCAGGCCATTGCTTTCGTCACTGACATACCTCTTTCGGATCGCTCCCTGTCGGGCTTTGACTTCCGCCCACAGTTCATCATCAAGAATGCGCAGTTCGGGCACATCCTGTGTGATCCACTCCTCTTGCGGATTGGCGCGGGCGACGCGTTTACCGGTCTCTGGGTCCTTCAAGAACCGCTGCCGGTTCCAGACCAGCCTTCCAATATACAGTTCGTTGTTGAGAATGCCGTTTCCGCGCTTAACGTTGCCGTGGATCGTGCTTGGACCCCATCCGCTCGCTCGGGGCCCTGCAATCCCTTCAGCATTCAGTTCGTGTGCGATCACTCTCGGCGATTTTCCAGCCGCGTAGTCTATGAAAATCCGACGGACGATCTTGGCTTCTGCCGGATCGATCTCTCGATCGCCACGGATCAACTCGCCATCGGGCCCAGTTCTTCTGACCACCCGATATCCATATGAGTTCCCGCCGCCGGATTTTCCGTCCTCGACGCGTCCGCGCAGGCCGCGGCGGGTCTTGTCGGCGAGGTCCTTGAGATAGAGCGCGCCCATCGTGCCCTTCAGACCGATATGAAGCTCGCTAATGTCGCCTTCGGACAGAGTGACCATGCGCACGCCGGCAAAAGTGAAGCGCTTGTAGATGCCTGCGATGTCCTCCTGGTCGCGGGAGATGCGGTCGAGCGACTCGGCCAGCACGATATCGAAGCGCCGATCTTGCGCGTCTGCCATCAGCGCTTGAATGCCCGGACGGATCAGGCTCGCGCCGGAGATCGAGCGGTCGCTGTAGCTGTCCACAATTCGCCAGCCCTCACGATCCGCCCGCTCGCGGCACAACCTGAGTTGATCCTCGATCGAGGCATCGCGCTGGTTGTCGGAGGAATAGCGAGCGTAGAGCGCAACGGAGAGCATGGCTTTACCTTTCGATCAACTCTCCGAGTCTGAATCCTTTTTGGCCAATAGACAAGCCTCAGCGTAATGCGCTCTTGCTGCCTGACGAGCAAGGGCCTGCACGATTTCACGAAGGCGCCGACCGGCTTCATCTGAGGACCGACTACTGTTTGCAATCGGATTAGATTTCTTGGCGCCGCCAAATTGTTCAGGTGTCGCATTAGGCATGCGACACACACTGACGTCATACTTGTATCAATCCAATCGCCATGATGCCAAGAACATCCAATATCTCGTCTATGTTTCTGGATCACGCTGGCTTATCTTGCTTTATACTGGAAGATCAGCAGGATATTTTGACGACGCGATACAGCGATAGACCAATGCGAGCCGAGCAACCTCGCAGAAAGCTGGCCCCTCTTCGTGGGCACATATGGAACTCTATGCCATATCCCAGCTGGCGCGTTTAGGCCGATGTTGGAAGATGTTGGAAATGCTCATTTTAGCGGTGCCTGAGGGCGATCCTATCAGTCTAGAAGGAGCGCACTTAGATAGGCTTGCGGGCCATTGAGCGTTTCCAAGAAACGGCGCCAGCTGGTGCAAATCGGCGCGCCAAGAGCAAGCTGCCCAGAGGAATCGCGATCCACTGCATCAAAGGGGATAGTCCAGTCCCAATAACTGGAACGATGGGCATGAGATCCGAATAGGCCCAGCTCTTGCGAACCACCAAATTGAGCCATTCGCTGAACACGGTATAGGCGACCCCCAACATCACGGTCACCGCTGCGACCGCCCAGAAGCGCCGCGTCGGCCAGGTTCGGTCGCCGGCAACAATGAGTCCGGCAACAAGGCTGGCCATGGCGATCAGAAGATCACCCGCCGTGCAATGCACGACAGCAAAGGCGATTTCTGCCGGCGTGCCTTCGGCCCAGATCGTATAGAGGGGCAACTGCAGTATTTCCCAAAGTAGATTAGCGACCGCAATGAAAGCGAGATAGTGACGGAGAAGGCCCAGCCATCCGCCTCCCAAGGTCAATGGCTCATGGGCGCTCGCGTGTATGGTCATTCCGTATAGGTCCTCGCGGTCAGAGACGCTTCGCACGCAAGACCGGGCGCAGCGCTCGCAAGCCTCGGAACAAAGACTGCCCGTTCAAGTCGGTCCCTCTGTTTCTTCGGGCTTTGACTGATGCATCAGTCATCATTGCGCAATCCAACTCCTTATGGCGCACCGCACGCTTCGAGCACTGCTTCAGAGTTCGAGAACGACGCGGCCGTCGATCTCGCCCGTGCGCATACGGTCGAACACGCCGTTGATGTCGTCGAGCCTTGCCGTGGAATGGCGGACGGAGACCTTGCCCTCGCCGGCGAAGGCTAGCGCCTCGATCAAATCCATCCGCGTACCAACGATCGAGCCGCGGATCGTCTTGCGGTTGAGCACGGTGTCGAAGATGTCGAGATCGAAGGTTCCCGGAGGCAGCCCGACCAGGGACATGGTGCCACCCCGACGCAGCATGCCGACAGCTTGGCCGAAAGCGGCCGGCGATACGGCGGTGACGAGCACACCATCGGCGCCGCCCCCTGCCTTCCGCACTTCCGAGATCGGATCCGTCTCGCGCGCATTGATGACGGAATCGGCGCCCATCTCCTGTGCCAGGCGCAGCTTGTCGTCGGCGACATCGACGGCGATGACGTGACGCCCCATCGCCTTGGCATATTGGACGGCGAGATGCCCGAGTCCGCCAATGCCAGAGATGACCACCGTATCGCCGGGCTTGGTATCGGTTTCCTTGAGCCCTTTGTAGACCGTCACGCCCGCGCACAAGACCGGTGCGGCCGGCGCGAAGGCGAGGGCATCGGGCAACTGCCCCACATAGTCGGGATCGGCCAGCGCATACTCCGCGAAGCCGCCATTGACGGAATAGCCGGTGTTCTGCTGCTCCATGCACAGCGTCTCCCAACCGGTCAGGCAGTAACGGCAGTGGCCGCAGGCGGAGTGCAGCCAGGGCACGCCGACCCGGTCGCCCTCCTTCACGCTCTTCACGTTCGTGCCGACCGCGGCGACATGGCCGACCCCCTCATGGCCGGGAATGAATGGCAGGCTCGGCTTAACCGGCCAGTCACCTTCCGCAGCATGCAGGTCGGTGTGACAGACACCACAGGCCTCGATCTTCACCAGTATCCGGTCGGCAGGAACGTCCGGCACATTCCACTCCTCAATAGCCAAGGGGGTGCCAAATTCACGGACGACGGCGGCTTTCATGGTCTGGGGCATCGGTTCATTCCTCGCGGCGGTCACTGCTAACTGGTCGATGCGTCTCGCCGACAACATCGCTAAGAAGACGAGGAATACTGTGTAGCGTTACAGTATGGTGGATCGCCGGTCGCCGCCGGGCCAGAATTGTCTCCTGTCACAGCGATATGCCGCCACTGCCAACGGTGTCAGGTTCTGGCCGGGGGCGGGCGTCTTTGGAGCAGGGAAGCGATGAGGCTTGGCCGATGACCTTAGTTCCAGCGAGCTTCTCAGAAATCAAACAAGGAACGGAGTGGACGAACCAGCCCGGTCAGGTGATGGCTGCTTCTTCACTTGGCGCCAAGTCGGTATGGCTATGCGCGCCTTCGCAGTCGCAATCACGAAAGCCGTGTTCGCAGCAACTGCCGCAGCAATCGCCTAGCGCTTTGCGCAGGGCTTGGCGCGCCCGATGGAGCCGGACTCTCATATTCGCCGGTGTGATGCCGAGATCCGCGGCGACTTTTTCGCGCGGGCTACCCGATAGATCGACCCTGCGCAGAACCTCCGCATAGTCAGGGCGCAAGGCCGGCAACAGGCCGCGGAAGCAATTACAGACGCTTTCCTCCAGCTCTGCGTCGTCGCGGTCATTACCCAGCACGATCCGCTCTTGCGCGTAGCGGCTGTCGCGGCGCCGTCGGGCCGCCTCACTCCGATAGTGGTCCATGAGCACCGACCGGAGCACGCTATAAAGCCATGCAATCGCACTTTCGCTGTCTCTGAGCTCCGCACCCCTGCTTACGGCGCGCAGGCAAAAGCTCTGTAGCACGTCCTCCGCGGCACTCTCGTCCCCGAGGCGGCGGGTCAGGAACCGCAGGAACGCACGATGATTTTCGGTAAGCGCCGCTTCGACAACAGGGTCCATCGGCCGTACAGCATCGTCCGGCTCGTTCGGCGTCGGTTCAACTTTTTCAATTCGCGCCGCGATCATCGATAAATTCCTTAGCCTCAATCTAAGATGTTGGAAGAACTGCGAATATTTTCAACCTCGCGACATCGCCCTTGACGCAAAACCACACCCTGGCTCTCTCCTGTCGACCGAACCGCAGCGCACCGTGCACAAAAGACCCAAATCTATTATCCAAGTATCTTCCCAACCGTCGTTGATCTGGGTCAAATCCGTTTGTATGACGCCTGGAGTGTTGCGTTTCGACGAGCGGTAGTTGTCATTAGGAATATTATCTCTGGATGCGGCGGGTCTGACTCGGTTTCCTATTTATCGGCCGCCACCGATCTCGTTCCCCTGCGTGTGACCAGACCTACCCCGAGGACCGTGAGCGCGATGCCGATCAGTTGCGACCAGCCCAGGCTCTCGCCGTAGAATAGGGTGCCCATGGTTAGGCCGAAGATCGGGATCAGGAAGCTGAAGGCGTTCGCCCGATTGAGCGGGGCCTTCTCCAGCACGGAGAACCACAGCCAGTAGACGAGCGCCGTTCCGAACAGGCTGAGGCCGAGGAGGGCAGCGACGAACGTGAACGACCATCGGATTGCCGTCGGCTCCTCCATGGCCCAGGCGCCGAGAATGAGCGGGATACTGCCAATCAGCATCTGAAGACCCATAGCCATGAGGGCATCGACATTGCCGGCGATCCGCTTGATCAATACGTTGCTGACCGTGATGCCAAGCGCGGCTAGGACGATATAGGCGACGCCGAGGATGTAGTTGTTCTGCCCTTCGGAGAGGAGCTGCGGTGACACGATGACGAGAATCCCGACAAAGCCCAAGGCCAGTCCTGCTTTGCCATGCGCGGTCAACCGTTCATTGAGAACGATGCCCGCCAGACCTGCCGCCATTAGCGGCTGGGTGTTGGCGATTACCGTAGCGATACCTGGAGAGACAAACTCCGCAGCATGAAACATACCCAGGAACCCCAGGCTGGTGGCCCCCAGTCCGACGACGGCGACCATCGCCCATACCCGGCCTTCCTTGGGCAACGGCTGGCGCAGCGCGAGCGCTAGGGCGGTTAGCACCACGCCAGCCAAAATCGCCCGCAGCGCGGCGAAAGTCAGATGGGGGGCGAACTCAATACCGGCGGTTATCAGGGGGAAGCAGGCAGCCCAAAGCAGCATCACCAGAATGATTTGCGCAATCGTTACGATGGTCACCCGTCCAGCACCTCGTCCTCTACCCAAAACACAATTGTCTGTCCACGAACTATCGCAGCTCGCGGGCAGACAGCGCACAACGTCCTTGGAAAGTCGCGCCGATGCAATAGCATGACAAGCAGTAAAACTCGTTCTCTGGGATTTGAGGCGCTACGAAAGTGATTTCCGAGACCTATGTCTGGCTGGTCTGGTCGAGTGCCTTCCTGATTCCTTGGGCCATCGCCTATATTGCCTTTCCCGCCCATCGCCGGGCGATGATCTGGACAAGCCTGTTTACGACCCCCTTCGGCCTTACCGAACCTCTGTTCGTTCCGGAGTATTGGAGTCCGCCCAGCCTGTTCGACTTGGCCCGGCGCACCGGGTTTGACATCGAGAGCCTGATCTTCTGCTTCGGGATCGGCGGCATCGGGGCGGTCCTCTACAATCTGCTGACGCGGCAGAGGCTCGAGCCGACGCTCACAACGGAACGGCGTCAGCCGCGCCATCGCTTCCATGTGTGGGCGCTCGCCGCGCCTTTCTTAACCTTCCCGGTCTTCTATCTGTTCCCCTGGAATCCGATCTATCCCGCTATCCTCTCCATGGCGGTCGGCGCCGTCGCCACCGCGTTTTGCCGCACCGACCTCGTGCGCAAGACCTGGATCGGGGGCGTCCTGTTTCTGGCGTATTACGTGGTCTTCCTCATCGGGCTCGAATGGACGGCGCCGGGCTACATTGCTCGAGTGTGGAACCTTGAGGCTCTGTCGGGTTTGACTATCGCCGGCATGCCGGTCGAGGAACTGCTCTTTGCCGTTGCCTTCGGCGCCTATTGGTCAGGCATATACGAGCACTTCACTTGGAAGGTCCTCACCGCCTCGCCCGTGCGCCACGCGGACTAGTCGTTCATTCGTTCCGACCGGCGCGGACTGCGCCTGTACCGCCTTCCGTCTTCAGCGATGCGCAAGACCGTCCCACGGAGTTGGACGCCGTATGAACTAGCTCCGATGCCGTCGTCATCGGCCCGATCGGGCCGATCTGCCGCGTCGCCGAGAAGGCGGAAGCGAGAGCGGCGGGATCGGAAGGTGCTCCGCTCACGCTTCAGAGGGTGGTTGAAGTGTCATCATGACGAGATGAAGGAGGGCGCTGCGGCCTGCCCGCAGGCGTTCGGTGACCGTCCGTTCGCTGAGCTTCATCTCTTGCGCGATCTCGGGCGGCGTCTGATCCAAGATTTCGGCACGCCAAACCACCTCGGCACAATGGGGCTGTAGGAGTCCAATCAGCGTCCCAATGAACTCCCGTAGAATTGCCTCCAGCTCGGCGTCGTCGAAGTCGCACGGGGGGTCCGCTGGATCCCCGCACCCGCCCTCGTTACCTATAGGCCCGTCCGCGGCTGAGCTTGCCGTCAAGCAATTGCAATTGGGCAGGCGATCAGACGCGTCCTGCGCGCATCCACATGGCCAGGTTCGCGGTCCCTGAGAATCTTCAGACTCCGGAAGAAGTTCGTTGGTGCTCGCAATCAAGCCGGACCTCGAAACAGCAAGGGCTATGCATCCCACTTTTCTGACCATCAGGCCTCGACCTTCCGCTGTCCAAGCCGGACCGGTGCGATAATCCAGATTCTCATGGCGTAATTAAAGACGTGAAGCGGTCGCTGATCGTTACACAAATCTTTCACGGGAGCGCGGGACCGCGCCAGCGGATCGGCCCGGCCGAACGACATCGACCAAGCCTGGCTTGGCGTCTCCTGTAACGGAAACAGCCGTTCTTCGTCTTCTAAGATACCAACGTCGTGAAGAGGTCAAAACCGCAATGGAGGAGAGATCGTGAGCGGAAAACGTGTATGGAGCGGATATATCGAACACGCACCCCGATTCCCGATGGCAGAACGAACCCGGGTCCACCAAAGCAAATCGCTTCCGGGTCGGCGCGGTGGCTGACGTTGTGGGTCGAACCGCATTGGTAACGGGCGGCACGCGCGGGATCGGCGCGGCAATCGCCAAGGCCCTGCGCGACGCGGACTATGCCGTCGCCGCGACCTATCACGGTAACGACGAGGCGGCCGAAGGCTTCGAGGCGGCTACGGGCATTCCTGTCTTCAAATGGGACGTGGCCGATGATGAGGCTTGCGCCGCGGGCGTGGCTCAGATTGCCGCCACGCTGGGACCGGTCGAGATCCTCGTCAACAATGCGGGGATCACCCGAGACGCCATGCTCCACAAGCTATCGTCTGAGCAATGGCGCGACGTGATCGAGACCGATCTCACCGCCTGCTTCAACATGTGCCGCGCCGTCATCCCCGGCATGCGCAAGGTCGGCTACGGCCGCATCGTCAACGTCAGTTCGATCAACGGCCAGAAGGGCCAACTCGGGCAGACCAACTACGCGGCGGCCAAGGCTGGCCTTCTCGGTTTCACCAAGGCTCTGGCGCTCGAGAGCGCCGCTAAGGGCATTACCGTCAATGCCATTGCCCCGGGTTATATCGCGACAGATATGGTTGCCGCAGTCTCACAAAAGATCCTCGATGGCATCGTCGCCCAGATCCCGGTCGGCCGGCTCGGCCGGCCTGACGAGGTCGCCCGGGCAGTCCTCTTTCTGGCGAGCGACGAAGCGGGCTTCATCACCGGCTCGACGCTGACCGTCAATGGCGGCCAGTACATGACTTGAGCGAAACCGCGAACCTAGCGCTCCCCAGCGAAATAAGAAGGAAGTTACCTCGATGACTCACAATCAGGTTGTTCTCTGCTCCCCCGTCCGCACGGCGATTGGCACCTATGGCGGTTCCCTGAAAGACTTGCCGGCAACCGAGCTCGGCGCCACGACGATTCGCGCGACGCTCGAGCGGTCCGGCCTTGATCCGTCGCTTATCCAGGCCGTGGTCATGGGTCAGGTGGTTCAGGCTGGCGCCAGGATGAATCCTGCGCGTCAGGCGGCGATTGGCGCTGCCATTCCCGTGGACGTGCCGGCCATGACCGTAAACCGTGTGTGCGGCTCGGGCGCTCAGGCGATCGCCTCGGCGGCCCAGGAGGTCATGCTCGGCCATCTCGACTGCACGGTTGCCGGCGGCATGGAGAACATGGACCAGGCGCCCTATCTCATACAGCGGGGCCGCTGGGGTTATCGAATGGGCGACGCTCAGATGTATGACAGCATGCTCCATGACGGTCTCAACGACGCCTTCTCCGGCGAGCATTCAGGCTGGCACACGGAAGATCTGGTGAAGCAAGCCCAGGTCACCCGCGAGGACCAGGATCGCTGGGCCGAGCGCTCCCAGCGGCGCTTCTCCGAGGCCCAGGCCGCCGGCAAGTTCAAGCAAGAGATCGCTCCGGTCGAACTCAAGACCCGCAAGGGGACGACGACTTTCGATACCGACGAGCACAACCGGCCCGATACCACTCTCGACAGCCTGAGCAAGCTCAAGCCCGCCTTCCGCAAGGACGGCACCATCACCGCCGGCAACGCGCCGGGGCTCAATAGCGGCGCGGCCGCGATGATTGTCGCCGAAGCAGGTTGGGCGGAGAAGAACGGTCTTAAGCCCATGGCCAGGCTGGTTTCCTACGGTGTGGGCGCGGTCGAGCCGGGCATGTTCGGACTTGGCCCGATGCCCGCCGTCTATCAGGCCCTGGAGCGCGCGGGTTGGAGTGTCGGCGATCTCGACCGGGTCGAAATCAACGAGGCTTTCGCCGCGATTGCCGTTGCATTGGTGCGTGAAATCGGGCTCGAAGAAGACATCGTCAACGTCGAGGGCGGCGCCATTGCGCACGGCCATCCGATCGGCGCGACTGGAACCGTTCTCACGACGCGGCTCCTGCATGCGATGGAGCGCGACGGGGTCAAGCGTGGCCTCGTGACACTCTGTATCGGGGGCGGGCAGGGGATCGCCCTCGCCTTGGAGCGGATGCCCTCATGATGGTAGCCGGTTTCACGGGGGGCCGGCAGCTTGAACGACGGGCCGGTGACAAGCCCTCCGATTGGACTGCTAGGCCCGGCGCTGAGGGCACAGCTGCAGGAGGAGCGCCATGGACCGGCGAATGAAGATCAACATCTGGTACGCGATCCTGGCGGTGTTCGGGATCATCATGCTTCAGAACTTCTGGTCTCAAGGGCAACACGTTGAGACCATCCCCTACAGCGCGTTCGAGCAATATCTGGAGGAAGGCCGCTTGAGCGAGGTGACAGTCACCTCGCAGTACATCCGCGGGACACTGAAGGGCGAAGAAGGCGCGCAGCAACAGCACGTTGTCGCCAACCGCGTCGATCCGGCGCTTGCCGAGCGGCTCGAGCAATATGGCGTGCCGTTCTCGGCCGCCAGGGATAACACGTTCCTCGGCAACCTCTTGTCTTGGCTCCTACCCATGGTGCTGTTCTTCGCTGTCTGGATGTTCCTGATCCGACGCATGGCCGAGAAGCAGGGCTTCGGCGGCGGCATGATGTCGATCGGCAAGAGCAAGGCCAAGGTCTATCTGGAGACCGACACCAAGGTCACTTTCGAGGATGTCGCCGGTGTCGACGAGGCCAAGGCCGAACTCGAGGAGATCGTGGCTTTCCTGAAGGAGCCGCAGGGCTACGGCCGGCTTGGGGCTCGCATGCCCAAGGGCGTTTTGTTGGTCGGACCGCCAGGCACCGGCAAAACGCTTCTGGCTCGCGCGGTTGCCGGCGAGGCTGGCGTGCCTTTCTATTCGATCAGCGGCTCGGAGTTCGTGGAGATGTTCGTCGGCGTCGGCGCTGCTCGGGTGCGCGACCTGTTCGAACAGGCGCGCAAGCAGGCCCCGGCGATTATTTTCATCGACGAACTCGACGCCCTCGGCCGGGCCCGCGGCGCCTTTCCCGGCATGGGCGGCCATGACGAGAAGGAGCAGACCCTTAACCAACTCCTCTCTGAGCTCGACGGCTTCGATCCGCGTGAGGGCCTGGTGCTGCTGGCGGCGACCAACCGCCCCGAGATCCTCGATCCCGCTCTGTTGCGGGCGGGTCGGTTCGACCGCCAGGTCCTTGTTGATCGGCCGGACAAGATCGGCCGCATTGCGATCCTGGACGTACATCTGAAGAAGGCGCAGATCGCCAACGACGTGAACGTCGAGCAGATCGCGGCGCTCACCCCGGGGTTCAGCGGGGCCGATCTCGCCAACTTGGTCAACGAGGCCGCCCTGCTCGCCACGCGGCGCGGCGCCGAGGCAGTTTCGCTTGAAGACTTTACCCAGGCGATTGAGCGCATCGTCGCCGGTCTGGAGAAGAAGAACCGGCTCCTGAACCCCAAGGAGCGGAAGGTCGTCGCCTACCACGAGATGGGCCACGCGCTGGTCGCCATGTCGTTGCCGGACATGGACGCCGTCCACAAAGTCTCGATCATTCCGCGCGGCATTGGCGCGCTCGGCTACACGATCCAGCGCCCGACCGAGGACCGCTTCCTGATGAGCCGGGGCGAACTCGAGAACAAGTTGGTGGTGCTGCTGGGCGGGCGTGCGGCGGAGACGGTGGTGTTCGACGAGATCTCGACTGGCGCAGCCGACGATATTGCCAAGGCCAGCGACATCGCGCGTAGCATGGTCACCCGCTTCGGCATGGCCGATACGCTGGGGCAGATCGCCTACGAAGACGAGCCGCAGCGTTTCCTAGGACCGATGCCGATGACTACCGGCCTCGAGCGCCGCTACAGCGAGGAGACGGCCCGCAAGATCGACGATGCAGTGCGTGAGCTGGTCGACAAAGCCTTCGAGAACGCGATGACCATCCTCAAGGAGAAGCGCGCGACCCTCGACAAGGCCGCCGAGGAGCTTCTTCAGAAGGAGACGCTGGGCGGTGAGGAACTGAGCCGCCTCATCGATCAGGGCCTCGGTTCGGACGCTCCCCTGGACGTCGCCGCCGCATCGGCACGCGAGACCTAGTGCCATCGCCTGTGGTGCAGCGCGGAAACCGAGAGCTGCGAGCGGCGGGCTTCTCTTACCCCGGGCGCCGCGTTTCCACCGCCCGCGCCACCATGGGCCGATGGGAAGAAAGAATGAAAGGTCGAAACGAACAGGGAGGCTTAGATGGTTGTCGCGACAATGTTGGCGGTGTCGCTCGTCGTCGTCACGTTCTTGTTTCATTACGCAGTTCTGCGCTGGCTGTCCGGCGGCATGGCGCGGATCGCGATGACGGCTGGCGTGCGCATCCTGGTTATTATTTTGATGGCGCTTGCAGCCCACCTCGTCGAGGTCGGTCTCTACGCAGGCGCGTATGCACTCGGCGATGGCGTGCTCGCCCTCGGCAGCTTCGGAGGTCTGGCCGTCGCCGAACCGCTCGACTACCTTTACTTCTCGATCGTGAGCTACACCTCGCTCGGACTCGGCGACGTGTTCCCCAGCGATCACCTGCGCTTTGTCACCGGCGTCGAGGCCTTGAACGGCCTGCTTTTGATTGCCTGGTCCGGCTCCTTCATCTACATCGCCATGGGACGCCTCTGGCCCTGGCAGACCTGTGCAGAGCCCGCCCGCGTCGCCGCGGGCAAGAGGATTAAAAGAGCGGCTTCATGACGTTTCATCTCACCTTTTAGGCCGGTATTGGTACCGTTACCGGCTCTAAATGCTTACTGGAAACTGGAGACCAGCATGTTCTTTTCGGTTGCGGTTGATTTGTCCGGTGATAGCAATTGGAAAATCGCAGCACCTCCAGGAAGGTTGGGCAATTCAGAACTTTAGATTGACCGCGGAATAAGTTCGTGTCGAAGTAAATATAATGAAAACTACTAATTTGGGTCGAGGCGCCGAGCAATGCTGCGTAGTAATGTGCAAAATCAAAAACACAGACACTGTAGAGTAGGCGAAAGCGCACGATGAAATCTGAATACCAAGCGAACAGCATTACCTTGATTGGCGGTGTCTCGATGGGCACCGGTGTCATGATCGGGGCGGGAATTTTCGCGCTCACCGGGCAGATTGCCGAACTGGCGGGACCATGGTTCCCGCTCTCCTTCATCGCAGGCGGCATCGTGACCGGGTTCAGCGCCTACACCTATGTGAAGATGTCGAACGCTTTTCCGTCCGCCGGCGGGATCGCAATGATCTTGCAGAAGGCCTACGGGCCGGGGGCGATCGCGGCGGCAGCGTCTCTGCTGATGGCGCTCTCGATGGTGATCAATGAGAGCCTTGTCGCGCGGACCTTCGGGACCTACGTCCTCAGACCGTTCGATCTGGGTGCGGATAGTATTCTTGTGCCCGCGCTCGCCGTTGGGCTGATCGTCTTTGCTTATCTGGTTAACATCTCGGGCAACCGCTCCGTCGGCCTGTTCTCGGTCGTTATGGCGTTTTTGAAGATCGGCGGCATTGCCGTCTTCGGCATTGCGGCGCTCGCGGCCAGCGGGTTCACCTTCGAGCCTGCGTCCGGATCGTCCGAGACCATCCCGATCGCTGGCTTCACGGCGTCGGTCGCCCTGTCGATCCTCGCGTTCAAGGGCTTCACCACGATTACCAACAGCGGCGCCGAGATCGTCGACCCGCATCGCAATGTCGGCCGCACGATCATCTTTTCCATCGCGATTTGCGTGGTGGTCTATCTGCTCGTCGCATTCGCGGTCGGCTCCAGCCTTTCGCTTGAAGACATCGTCGCCGCCAAGGACTATTCACTGGCCGAGGCGGCGGAGCCGGCGCTCGGTCCCTACGGCTTCTATTTCACCATCGCGCTTGCCGTTGTCGCCACCGCTTCGGGCCTGCTCGCAAGCGTCTTCGCCGTCTCGCGCATGCTGGCGATGCTGACCGACATGGAGATGATCCCGCACAGCCATTTTGGCATGTCCGGCCCGATCCGCGAGCATACGCTGGTCTACACGGTGGTGATCGCGTCGGTTCTGGCCGTGTTCTTCGATCTCAGCCGCATCGCGTCGCTTGGCGCGTTCTTCTACCTGGTGATGGATATCTTGATCCACTGGGGTGTCTTCCGCCGCCTGCGTCACGAGATCGGCGCAAGTGGTTGGGTGCTAATCGCGGCCATCGCGCTCGACGCGCTCGTGCTCGGCGTCTTCGGCGCCATGAAGCTGCAATCCGACCCGATCATCGTGGTCATCGCGGTTGGCGCCATCGCCGCTGTGTTCGCCTATGAGCGTGTCTTTCTGTCGCGCTGGACCGCGGAGGGAGAGCATAGCGGTCACTGACGACCGGCCTGGCCACCGCTCATCACCGGGCAATCGCGCCGTTTTCGAGTTGTCTCTCGTCATAGGCGAAGACGATCTCCGGATCCGGCTTGGCGGCGTGCTCGTCCTTGTCGGGGCAGTCGACCAGCGACATCAGATGACGGATGACATTGAGGCGGGCGCGTTTTTTGTCGTCCGCCCGAACCACATACCAGGGCGTGATCTCATTGTGGGTGCGCTCGAACATCTCGTTGCGGGCGGCGCTGTAATCGCCCCAATGCTTGATGGCGACCTTGTCGATCGGACTGATCTTCCACTGCTTTAGCGGATCGATGCGGCGGTCCTTCAGCCGGCGCTTCTGTTCCTCTTTTGAGATATCCAGATAGTATTTGAAGACTTGGATCCCGTCCTCCACGAGCATGTGCTCGAAGGGAAGCACGGATTTCATGAAGTCCCGAACTTGGTCGTCACTGGCGTATCCCATGACGCGCTCGACACCGGCGCGGTTGTACCAACTGCGGTTCATCAGGACCATTTCCTGGGTCGATGGCAGATGCGGCACGTAACGCTGGAAGTACCAGGAATGTCGGTCGCGGTCGGAGGGCTTGCCGAGCGCCACGACCCGGGTTTCGCGTGGGCTCAGATGCTGGGTGATCCGCTTGATGACGCCATCCTTGCCCGCTGCATCGCGGCCCTCGAAGAGGATGAGAATTTGAAGATCGTTCTTGATCAGATGCCGCTGCAGCTTGACCAGCTCCACCTGAAGGTGATGCAGGCTCTGTTTGTATCCCTCGGACGCGGGCTTATCGCTCTTCTTGGCATTCTTGCTCATTTTCCAAACTCCCGAATTCTTGCGTACGGCGCGCCTCAAGCGGTCTTCACGACGATGTCGTGCAGGATGTCTCCCGCATGCGCCAGATGATCGGCTGCATTGGAGAGGTGGCGATAAATTTCCCGCCGCTTCAACGCCTCCATGACAAAGGAAAGTCCCTTCGCGACCGAGCTGCATCCCGCCTGATCCATGGGTTCCAACAACAGTTCGAGATATTCCCCTGGTTCCCTTCGCCGTTCGGCGAGCTCCTGGGCATAGTGTTCCGGGTCGAACAGCTCCGCGATGGCTTTGCGATAGACCTTCTCGGTCTGACGCTCGGTCTTGCGGACCGCGGCTGTGTCGCGTTCCGCGGCAAGAGGGTTCGCCTTCAGCCTAGCGAAGCCGGTTTGCAGTGCTTTCGCACCCTGATGCAGGAGCCTGGCAATCTCGAGCATGTGCGTGTCAGGCTCTATCCCAAGGACTTCCATCTCGCGCACTGTTGTTTTGGCGTAGTTGAGCCCTTCGTCAATGGTCGTAATCGCTCGGTAGATATCCTCGCGGTCGAATGGGGTTGAAAAAGAGCGGTTGAGCACGTCAATATTTCTTGCTTTAAGTTTGTCGCCTTCGTGCTCAAGCCGGCGCACTTCCTTCGCCTTGGCCGCATCCCCCGTCTCCATGAAAGCGACGAACTCATCCATTGCGCGCACGACCAGATCGCACTGATCGTTGAGCAGGCCATGAAAGTCGGGCATGCGGGGAAACAACGCGCTCAAGAGTCGCGAAAATCGTGATGTTGACGAGTCGGGCATCGGGCTTGCTTCGTTGTCCATCACGTTTTCCTTGTCTGAGCCATGCGCCGCTCCATTCTTCTAAGCGGTTCGCGTGAGCAGTTGGATCAGGAAGTAAATCCCGATCGACACGGCGGCGGCTCCCGGCATGGTGATAAGCCATGTGCCGACGATGTGCTGGGCCGTACCCCACCGAACCGACTTCGGCCGTTCCGACGCGCCGATGCCCATGATGGCGGTGCTGACCACCTGGGTGGTCGAGACCGGCCCACCGATAGCGGACGCGGCCAGGATCACGCCGGCCGATGTCAGCTGGGCGTCCAGGGCGTGTATCGGCCGAACCTTGTAGATGCCGAAGCCAAGTGTTCTAACAATCCGCCAGCCGCCCGCGAGCGTACCCAGGGTGATCGTCGTTGCGCTGGCAAGGATAACCCACAAAGGCACATAGAATTCGGCACTGACCCCGCCGAGCACCAGCAGCATGGCGATAATGCCCATGCCTTTTTGCGCATCATTCGTGCCATGGGAGAAGGCCAGCGCCGCTGTGGTCAGCCATTGAAAACCGCGAAGATATCGATTGGCGCTGGGACGCGCACCGCGTAAAGCAAAGCTCATGATCCGATGGGTCACCCAGCCGAAGAGGAACCCAAGAATCGGCGAGATAAGGAGGGCGCCCAAAACCTTGGTAACTCCGGTCAGTTGGCCGGTCGCCACAGCAGCAAAACCCCAAAGAACGTGCTCCGGCCCCGCAGCGACAACGACGGCGCCGACGAGACCGCCGACGAGCGCCTGGGACGACGACGCCGGCAGGCCGAACCACCAGGTAATCAGATTCCATGCGATGGCCCCGATAAGCCCGGCAAGGACGATCGTCAGAGACGCGACAGTCTCAAGGTCGGTTACGTCGACGAAATTGCCGATCGTGTTGGCGACCGCCGTGCCGCCGAGGATGGGTCCGAGAAAAGTGAAGAACGAGACGAGTATGGCGGCTTGGATCGGCGTCGTGGCTCGCGACGCCACGATGGTCGCCAGCATGTTAGCGGCGTCCTGCAAGCCGTTGGTGTAGTCATAGACAAGGACGATAAGAACACCGGCGATCATTAGCGCCACTGCGCCGGTCACCGGACGGCCAGCGGTTTCGATTGGGCCGAACGTGCTGTGCCTCGACCTGTCATTTCCAGGGTCTCATGCGCCACGCCAGAACGGCTTGGCGCGCAGGAACGCGGCCATGTCTTTGACGAGGCGATCTTTGGCCGCGATCGCAGCATGGCGATGCCAACCGACGGTCAGGCCACCGGCATGAGCCCAGACCGGGGCCGCTTGATCTCTGCCGGTGAGGGCCAGTTCGCGGAGGAGCGTGTCCGCAGCGGCCACATCGTTCAGATACCCAAGCCCATCCTGAAGGCCAGCGAGATGCTTGCGGTAGGCTTTCGCCTGCTTTTTTGGGTAGAGACTCTCGAAGAAGTCCACCGCATAGCGCAATCTTTTTACGGCGAGGCGCAACTCATGAAGCGCGGTCTCGGATAGATTTGCGATATCTCGTCCTTGTCTTCGGACGTTCCGGTCCCGCTTCTGCAGCAGCTTCACGCAATGGTCGCCGATCGGATCGAGAAGGCGTGTCGTCCGTTCCGTGACCGGCTGATCGCGCCAAGCCTGACTGGAGAGCCAGGCGCTGAGGTGCAACAGGAACTCCGTGTACCTCTCCGTCCCGATAGCATCGCGAGCGCGCTGTCGGCCTTGCTGCCTTGCCTGCTCCACCGCCGCCATTAGGGCGTCGAGGCCTTGATCCTCCCCGCAGAGCCGCGCCACGGACGCCACGAATTCATCGGCAAAGACATCCCATGCACGCGCCGCCGACAGCTCACCCGTCAGCCACTTCGCTTCGGCGACGGCCCAGCCATACTGATCCTCTGGAAGGACAGATTTGAAAAGCCGGAGGGTGGCGCGCAGCCGCCTCAGGGCAACACGCATCTGGTGTACGCCTTCGGTGTCATCGGTTTTCAGCGCGACGGCTTCGTTCGCCTGCAGATGATCGAGGCAGTGTTGAACCAGTTCGGTCAACACCTCTTCGACGGTTGCGTCTTTCGCGAGTTTGACCTTGACGTATTTCTGGGGTTGGGGCCCATCCCCGGTCAGAATTGCGTAGCCGCGCGAGGCCTTACTCAAAGTGGCAAGCCGAAAGGGGACCGCTTTACCAATCTCGGAGGCAAGTTCGAATATCCGTTCAGGCGCTCCGGTTTCGAGCTCCAACTCGAATTCGCCGATCGGTTCGGAGACGTCACCGGCCAGGATGTCGCCAACGTCGATGTCGATCGAAGCCGTGCTGCCGTCGTCGAATTTGAGCGTTCGCGAGCTGCGCTGAACGTCCGTGCGAAAGACGGGCTGCAAGTGCTCGACGCCGACGCGCCTTATTTGGCGCCGGAGGGCCTTATCCTCGATAACCGAAATGGCGGGGTCCTGGCTCGGGACCGGACCCTCCCACTCCGTCCGCACCAGGATGCCCCCCAGTTTCTTGTGCGCCTGCTTAACGCACTGCACATAGGCACGGCCGACCTTACGCACCCGCAGCGACAGACCCAGCCGACGCAGCGCATGATCCGGCGTGTCGAAATAGACCGTCACGAGTTTTTTCGATTTCGCACGCCCGACCGTGCGTTTCTTGATTGCCGGAAGGTCCTTGACCCGGCCGAGATGCTCAGATCGGATCGTCGCTTTCAGTTCGATCTCGCGATTTACAGACATGGAGCGCTCGCTCTTCTCAACTTGATCAGGAGGTTACACACCGGTCATTCGGCCGCGGCGAGAAACGGCTGACGGCCGTCTTCAAGGTGGGGTCGAGTCTGTGCGCGGTCTATCAGTGCGAGGATTTTTCGAAGTTTGACTGCTTCCGCGCAATGCCCTTGTCCGCGTCTTTCGAGCTTCTCCAGCTTCCCTCTGAAAATCGGCGCGTAGGTCGTGATGATTTGACGACCTGTGCGTTCATCCCGGAAATTATGCATCTGGCAACCTCCATATCTTGATCCGACATATCGACTTGCACTGCGAATTTTCGGCAGCGGCATTGACCGGTCGCAGCCGTCTGAGTCGTCTTGCTTTGTCAAGAGAGACGGCCACGCGGGCATTTCGTTACAGTTTTGCGACGGTCTCGGGCCGGCTTGGAGGGTCTTGCCGCCCGCCAGCAAAGTGCGGGATCACGGCACGATATCGCTGGGGGCTGCCGGGTGATTGCTACGCTGCGGAAGTGGCCAGCGCGCTCTGCGTCTCGCCGGCGGTTAAGTATTCTCTGGTCAGCGGCACGGCGTCCTGCTTCTTGGCAAGCTGGATTTGGAAGACGACGTGACCGTTGTGCCGGAAGGCCAGTTCGCTCACGATGAGGTAAAACCGCCACATGCGGCAGAAGCGTTCATCATAAATCTCGCGTACGCGGTCCAGATTGGCTTCGAACCGATCGCGCCAAGCCTTCAGCGTCGCCGCATAGTGAAGACGCCACACCTCGATATCGGTGACATAGAGGCCTGAGCGTTCGACAACGGCGAGAACTTCCGAGAGAGCCGGGCTGTAGCCGCCGGGAAAGATGTACTTGGCCATCCAGGCATTGGTCGCCCCCGGACCGTCGGCCCGGCCGATCGTATGCAGCAGCGCGACTCCGTCATCCGCAAGGCGGGCGCGCAGCGTGGCAAAAAAATCCCGGTAATGGGGTACGCCGACATGCTCGAACATGCCGACCGACACGATGCGGTCGAAAACCCCGTCGACTTCGCGGTAGTCCTGAAGGCGGAACCGAGCTTGGTTGGCAAGCCCCGTCGACTTTGCACGCTCCTCGGCAATCCGATGTTGTTCCTGCGAGAGCGTAACGCCAGTCACGCTAGCGCCATGGTCACGCGCCAGATGAAGCCCAAGTCCGCCCCAGCCGCAACCGATATCGAGGACCCGCTGGCCCGGCTCGAGGAGAAGCTTGGCGGCGATGAGCGCCTTCTTGTTTTCCTGGGCGGCCTCCAGACCGTCTTCGGGTCTACGGAAATAAGCGCAGGAATACTGACGGTCGGTATCCAGGAACAGGTCGTAAAGCGCTCCGGACAGGTCGTAATGATGCGCCACATTGCGCCGCGCCCGCTCGGCCGGATTGAACTGTGCGAGCCTGCGGTAGAGCCGCCGGAGGCGTGCCAACCATCGATAGTGCCATACGTCGGACGGATGAGCCAGATTGACCACAAGCAGTTCGATGAGACCGTATAGATTGTCGTCCTCGATAGTGAGCGTCCCGTCCATATAGGCTTCCCCCAGTGCGAGGTCGGGATTGACCAGGAGCTTGCGCGGCAACGATCGCGCATGAAACCGCACGGTAACCGGCGACGATGAGTCTTCGCCGTACTGTATTGAGCGCCCACCGGGGTAGATCGCGATCAACGCGCCCTGCTTGATGAGACGGGATAAAAAGAATGAAAGAAATGGAGCCCACATCGCCTTTTCTCGTCTTTGAGACCATTAGTTCTTTACAAGGATTACTTCCTCGCACTATTTGGTTTCGGAACGCAGCGTCGAAGCGGGCGCAACGGCGCTTCCCCGTTCCCTAAGAGACCGCCCTTAAAGACGGCGATCTGAGCCGTTCGTTACAGTCTCTATGATCCCGCCTAGGTGTTTCGATGAGAGGAACGGGGCTTGGTCAGGGAAATCGTTGAACCAACTGCATGGGCGCATTAGACCGGTGCCGGGAGCCGACATGACGGACGATCAAGACAGCAAATCGCCGGGAGACGCCATCCATGCGGTCATGGTGGAGATCCATCAGGATCTACTGCGTTTCCTCACGCGCCGGCTCGGCAACGAGGACGAGGCCGCCGATGTCCTGCACGATTTCTATGTCAAGGTGCTGACGCGGATCGGCGACGTTCGCGAGACGGAAAAGCTTCGCGCCTGGATGCGCCGGGTGCTCGAGACGACCTTGATCGACTATTACCGCGCCCAGGGCAAAAGACGCCAATCCGAGAGCGAATACCAATATCTGGAGTCAGTACGACTCACCGGCAAGGGCAAGGACGACCTCGATCTCATCATCTGCATGTGCCTTTACAAGCTCCTGCCGACCTTGAAGCCAGAATATGCGGACATCCTGTGGCGCGCCGACTTGATCGGCGAATCGCGAGAAAGCATTGTCAGCACGCTCGGCATCACCGAGACCAATCTTCGCGTCCGCCTGCACCGGGCCCGGCAGGCCCTCCGGCAGCGTCTCGAAGAGACCTGCCGGACCTGCCCGATCCATGGCTATATGGATTGCGACTGCGATTACGGCGCGCATCTGCGCGCCGATATCGGGCAAGACACGCCCAAACTGTAACGAAGCCCCTTCTGGACCGTCTATCTGGTCATCAGTTCGGAAGTTCCGCTGCGCCATTGTGTGGCGCTCCGGGACGGCAACATTCGATCTGACCGACCGTCCAAAGGAGCCGGCCATGCCAGACACATCGTCATCCCAATCTCCCAACCCCGCCGTGCTGCGCTTCCGGGGACTCGACCTCGAAGCCATGACGGCCCTGCAGATGCGCAATATCGACGCGATCCGGCGCATGGCGAACCTAATGCTTGACAGCACCCAAACGATCACGGAGCGCCAGGCCGCATTCCTCAAAGCCGGCGCCGGCCAGATGAACGCCACTTTCGAGAGCGGGGACGGCGCATCGGATCCCAAAGCCATTTTCGAGCGGCAGACCGAGGCCTATCGCGATCTGTTAGGCGCGTTCGTCACCCATGTCGGCGAACTTGGCGAGATCACCTCCAAGTGCTGCGCCGGCTTGGTTCATGAGGCGACGGAGAACCTGGTTGACCTTCCCACGGGGGAAAACCGCACGGAACCGACAGCAAAACGAGCCGGCGCGGCCTCGAAGACCAGCCCGGCGAAAAAATAGCTGCAGGTGGGGTCCATGAACGCGCTGTTCTATTTCCTGATCTGGGCGGTGATCATCTTCCTGATGATGCGTTTTGGCTGCGGCGCCCACGTCATGGGACATGGCCACGGCAAGGCCAAACATGGCGGCGGCGGCCAAGAGGGGCGGGGAGAGGCCGAGGGTATGCGGTGGATCCCGCCGGCCAAGGACGTCGACCCCGTCTGCGGCAAGACCGTCAGCACCAACGGGGCCAAGCCGAGCGTCTATGAGGGCAGCGTCTACTATTTCTGTTCGCGGGAATGCCGCGAACGCTTCGAGGCCGCGCCCGAACAATATGTCGGCCCCCACGCCAAGGGGCCGCAGCCCCAACTGGAGAACAGCCATGTCTGATGCCACAGCGTCTTCGATGACCACACCTCGGTCCGGAACGCCCCTGCCAACTCAAGCCGCGCCAAGAGTTCCCATCATTGCATTCGGAATGAGCCTCGGCTTGTTTTTAGCGATCACGTTTGCGCTTTGCGTCGGCTTCGACCTCTTGTTTCCCGGCCAGGCAATGTACGAGAGCTGGCTCCGTCTGCTGCCCGGCTTCACATGGCTGAGCTGGCCGAGCTTCTTCCTCGGCCTTGCCGAAAGTTTCGCCTATGGCTGGTACGTCGCCCTGATCTTCGGGCCCCTCTACAACTTCTTCGCCGCGCGTAGCGGCCGCGCAGGCCGGCCATGACCACGACCGCAAGACAAAAGGCCCCCGCCCGCAATAAACGACCGGCACCTGCACTCAAGGTCGTGAGCCCCGTGGATGCCAAGCGAGACATGGTCGTGGAAGCGCCGCCGGTGCCCAGACTCCCCGGTCAAGACTTCCTCGATTATCAAGTCGACTTCTGGCAGCGGTCGGTCCTGTTCTGGGACACCCTTAGGCAGCGGGCCGACAACATGCTCGCGCATGAGCGCGCCGGCCTGCCGCCGCTCTTGGACTTCAAATACGAGACGATCCTCGACGCGCGTCGCTTCGACCATCCGGCGAACTACGCTTTGTTGCGGATTACGGAGGTGGGCGAGGACTGCTGGGACGATTGCGTCGATCCGGACAAGCCGCCGGTCATGGTGCTCGATCCGCGCGCCGGGCACGGACCGGGCATCGGTGGCTTCAAGCACGACTCCGAAGTCGGCATGGCCCTGCATGAAGGGCACCCGGTCTATTTCGTGATGTTCTTCCCCGACCCCGCGCCGGGTCAGACGCTGGCCGACGTACTGCATGCGCTCCGGCGTTTCGTCGAAGAGCTTGTCCGGCGCCACCCGGGCAAGCCGCCGGTGCTCTACGGCAACTGCCAGGCGGGCTGGGCCGTGACCCTGCTGTCGGCCGACTGCGAGGGTCTCGTCGGCCCGGCGGTCCTGAACGGGTCGCCGCTGTCCTATTGGGCGGGTGAGGCCGGGGTCAATCCGATGCGGGTGAGCGGCGGCCTGCTGGGCGGCGCCTGGCTCGCGCATTTCACCGCGGATCTCGGTGACGGGCGCTTTGATGGCGCCTGGCTCGCCCAGAATTTCGAGAACCTGAAGCCCGAAAAAGCCATTTGGGAGAAATATGCCGGCCTGTTCAACAAGATCGATACGGAGCGCGACCGCTTCCTCGAATTCGAGCGCTGGTGGAACGGCTTCTACTTCCTGAGCCGCGAGGAGATCGTCGCGATCGTCGAGAACCTGTTCATCGGCAACAAGCTCGAAAAGGGCCTGATGCGCATTTGCGACGGCTGTATCGCCGACCTGCGGCGCATCCGGAACCCGCTGGTCGTCTTCGCCTCCTACGGCGATAACATCACGCCGCCGCATCAGGCCTTGGCGTGGATACCCGCGGTCTACGAGAACACGGACGATCTCAAAAAGGCCGGCCAGCGCATCGTCTATCTGACCAATCCGCATGTGGGCCATCTCGGCATCTTCGTCTCGGCCAAGGTCGCTCGCTTTGAGCACCGCGCGATTCTCGAGAGCCTGGAGGAGATCGAGGCCCTGACGCCGGGCCTTTACGAAATGAAGATCGACAATCCGAGCGGCGATCCCGACTGCCACAAGCCGCAATATTCCGTGAGCTTCGAGGATCGCCAGGTCGAGGATATCGAGTTTCCGCAACAGACCGAGGCGTTCGAGCGGGTGCGCGAAGCGTCGGAATTCAACGAGTCGCTTTACCGCACCTTCGTCAGCCCCTGGGTTCAGGCGGCGACCAACCCGTGGGTTGCCGAAGGGCTCAAATGGCTGCATCCCATGCGGACCAGCCGTTACCTGTTTTCCGGGGCCTTCAACCCATGGATGCAGGGTATCGCAACCCTGGCGGATGGTATTGCGAAGACGCGAAGCCCTCTTCCTGAGGATCACCCGCTCCTGAATAAGGAGCGGGAGCTTATCGCTCAGGTCTCCGATGCGATAGAAGACGCTCGAAACGCGCGGGACGGCGCCTACGAGCAGGCATTCAAACTGCTTTATGGCGACACCCCCGAAGGGACAGCCGGGAAATGACCGATGGCGTTGACGGAACGATCCTGGTCATCAACAGCGGCTCCTCCAGCATCAAATTCGCGCTATTCGATTTGGCCGCAGACGAGCCCCGCCGGGTCTGGCAGGGAGCGCTGGACCGGATCGGCTTCGACGCCGGCCGCTTCGCCGCGACGGACGTCCGGGGGACGATTCTCATCGATGAGACCCTGGCAATACCCAACCACGTCGTCGCCCTCGACCTGCTGCTCGGCTGGGTCGAGGACCGGATGTCGCAAAAGGACCTCATCGCCGTCGGCCACCGGGTGGTCCATGGCGGAGAGGAGTGCGACTGCTCGCTCCTCGTCACGCCCGCGCTCGAAGTCCGCCTGAAACGACTGATCCCTCTCGCACCGCTCCACCTGCCGCACAACCTCGCCGGTATCGTGGCGGTTCGCCTGCGCCGCCCCGACCTTCCCCAGGTCGCCTCCTTCGACACCGCCTTTCACCACGGCTTGCCCCGCGTGGCGCGCTTGACCGGCCTGCCCCGCCGTTTCGAGGAGGATGGCGTCCGCCGCTACGGATTCCACGGCCTGTCCTATGAATACGTTATCGACGAGGTGCGTCGGCGGGACGACGACGCGGCTGCAGATGGGCGGATCATCGTTGCCCATCTCGGCAATGGCGCCTCCATGGCGGCGATCAAGGACGGGCGCAGCGTCGAGACCACGATGGGCTTTTCGACGCTCGCCGGCCTGCCCATGGGGACGCGTCCCGGCGATCTCGACCCCGGGGTGTTGCTGCATCTCCTGATCGAGAAGCAGATGCCCGCCGAGGCGTTGCAGGATCTGCTCTACGACGCCTCGGGATTGCTCGGGATCTCCGGATTGAGCCGCAACATGGCCGACCTCTTGGCTCGGCGGGTCGCGCCGGAAGCGGCCGAGGCGATCGAGTTCTTCTGCCACCACGCCCGCCGGCATCTGGCTGGCCTGACGGCCGCGCTCGGGGGCCTCGACCGGCTCGTCTTCACCGGCGGGATCGGCGCCAATTCGCCCGAGATCCGTGCTCGCATTTGCGACGGTCTCGGCTATCTCGGCCTTTCACTCGATGCGGGCCGCAATGCCGGTCATGAGCGTGTCGTTTCATCGGACGGCAGCCCCGTGCTTATCGAGGCCTTTAAGACGGACGAGGAACTGGTCATCGCGCGGCATGCGCGGGACCTGCTGGGCGCATCGTCAACAGTCGAAAAGACGCATGCTCATGGTTAATCAAGCCGAGACCCTCAAGGATTTGGTAGAGGCGGCGCACGCGCACGCGCCGATCCGCGTGGCCGTCGTCGCCGCCGATCAAGGACTTGTCCTCGAGACGGTGCGGGAAGCCGCCTCGCTTGGCCTGATCGAGCCCCGCCTTATCGGCGATCCCGACGGGATCCTCGCTTGCGCCAAGGACGCCCATGTGGAGATCGACCGGGCGGCGATCGTCAACGCGAAGAGCGACGCCGAAGCGGCGCGGGCGGGCGTCGATCTCGTTCGGACCGGAGACGCCGACGCGGTCATGAAAGGCAACATCCACACCGATGCCTTCATGCGGGCGCTTCTCGACAAGGACCGCGGATTGCGGGTCCCGGGCCAGCGGGTCAGCCACGTGTTCATGGTCGATATCCCGACCTACCCCAAGCTCCTCGCGATCACGGACGCGGCCATCAACATCACGCCTGATCTCACCGCCAAGGCGCAGATTCTTCAGAACGCCATCGAGGTCTTGGGACTGCTGGGCGTGGAGACGCCCAAGGCCGCTATCCTGTCGGCGGTCGAGACCGTCAACCCGGCCATTACATCGACCCTGGACGCCGCCTGTCTGACCCTGATGGCCAAGCGGGGACAGATCGCCGGCGCCATCGTCGATGGGCCCATGGCCTTCGACAACGCGATCTCGGCCGACGCCGCGCGAGAAAAAGGCATCATCTCGGGGGTCGCCGGCGATGTCGATATCCTGTTGGTGCCCGATCTCGTCTCCGGCAACATTCTGGCCAAGAACCTCGAGTATCTGGCCGGCGCCACGGCCGCGGGTATCGTCTTGGGTCTGTCGGTGCCAGCTGTGCTCAGTTCGCGCGCGGACCCCCCGGCCGCACGCCTCGCCGCGCTAGCGCTCACTGTCCTAATGCATCAACCCCGGGCGCAAAGGAGGGAAACAACGGAGCCGGAATCGGCCATCCATTGCGCACCCCAGCCCGAAGACGCTTGCTGTCCGATCGGAGCCTGAACCATGCTGCAGGTGCCAGACGATAAGCGAAAGGGACTCGACAGTACGTCGCCTTGTCCCGATGACGAGGCGAGGTCCCGGCCGTCTCTGGATCAACCCCTACACGCGGCGCTCGGGCGGCTCACTGCCGGGATTTCGCCGGTGGCGCTTGCTCAGGCCTATACGGATTGGGCCCAGCATCTCCTGCTATCGCCCGACAAGCAGATAGAACTGGTCGGGAAGGCGGCGAGCAAGTGGGCGCGCTATCTGGAATACTGTCCGCGGGCTTGCTCGGATCCTCATTGTGAGGTCTGTATCGAGCCCCTGCCGCAGGACAAGCGCTTTGCCGGCGATCCGTGGCAGACATGGCCATACAATGCGTTCTATCAGGGCTTCCTCCTGACCCAGCAATGGTGGCACAACGCCACGACCGGCGTCCCCGGAGTCTCCAAGCATCATGAGGAGGTTGTCTCCTTCGTCGCCCGGCAACTCCTCGACATGGTCTCTCCGGCGAATTTTCCGGCGACCAACCCCGAGGTCCTGAAGGCGACTCTCGACAGCGCCGGCCAGAACCTGGTTCATGGGGCCGCCAATTTTATCGAAGACTGGCAACGCGCCGCCAGGGGCGAGCGGCCGGCCGGCGCGGAGGATTTCGAGGTCGGCCGGAACCTTGCGGTGACGCCCGGCAAGGTGATCTTCCGCAACGAATTGATCGAGCTGATCCAATACGCGCCGGCGACGGACAAAGTTCATCCCGAGCCGGTCCTGATCGTGCCGGCCTGGATCATGAAATACTACATCCTCGACCTCAGCCCCGAGAACTCGCTGGTGAAGTACCTGGTCGAGAAGGGCCACACGGTCTTCATGATCTCCTGGAAGAACCCGGCGGCGGAGGACCGCGACCTCGGTCTGGAAGACTACCGCAGGCTCGGCGTCATGGCCGCGCTCGACGCGGTCTCCGTGATCATCCCGGAGCAGCGGATCCACGGCGCTGGCTACTGCCTCGGCGGCACACTCCTGTCGATCGCCGCGGCGGCCATGGCCCGCGACGGCGACGAACGGCTGGCGACTCTGACCCTGTTCGCCGCGCAGACCGATTTCACGGAAGCCGGCGAGCTGATGTTGTTCATCGATGAGGCCCAGATCAGTTTCCTCGAGGACATTATGGCCGAGCAGGGCTACCTCGATACCAAGCAGATGGCCGGCGCCTTTCAGCTGTTGCGCTCGAATGACCTGATCTGGTCAGCCATGGTGCAGAACTATCTCTTGGGCGACCGCCGGCCGATGTTCGACCTGATGGCCTGGAACGCGGACGCGACACGCATGCCGGCCAGGATGCACTCGGAGTATCTCCGGGAACTGTTCCTCGACAACGATCTGGCTGACGAGCGCTACTGCATCGACGGCCGCCCGGTTTCGCTGCGTGACATCCGTATCCCGATCTTCGCCGTCAGCACCCTCTCCGACCACGTCGCTCCCTGGCGGTCAGTCTATAAGATCCACGCCCAAACCAATGCCGATGTCACCTTCGTGCTGTCCAACGGCGGCCACAATGCCGGCATCGTAAGCCCGCCCGGCAACGCCAAACGCTATCACCAGATCGCCACGCACGACGACCTCGCCGCTTATCTCGATCCGGACAGCTGGCAGACGCAGGCGGTCCACCATGACGGCTCTTGGTGGCCCTGCTGGCAGGGCTGGCTCGCCGAACATTCAGGCGAGCCCGTCAAGCCGCCCCGGCTGGGCGCGCCGCGCAAGGGCTATCGGCCCCTGGGCGACGCGCCGGGCGCCTATGTGCGCGAACCGTGAACGTTGGCATGCAAATGATCTGGGTCCGGAACGACCCGTAATCGCGATGGGTGAGGGAGTGAGCGATGGCTTGGCTGGCAGAGAACTGGGTTTGGGTTCTGATCGGTATCGCGTTCGTCGCGATGCATCTTTTCGGGCACGGCGGCCATGGCGGTCACGGAGGTCACGGTGGGGGCGGTGAATCGGGCCGGCGTCCGAAAAATGAAAACGAGACGGATCAGACCGGGCGGCACCGGCACTGACGGATCGTTTGACTGGCTCCGATCGCCGGCGCGCCGTCGGATGATGCCGGACAGGATTCTCACGTGCGCCGGATCAGAGGAAGCGGATCAAGACGGCGAGATGAAGGATGAAGATCATGCTGAACACGAAATTGGTCACATGGGCGTTGGGGATCTGGACAAGCATCACGTTCGTGGTTTGCGTGATCTACGGTCTCGTGACGCCCGAGAGCCTTCATATGAGCGCGTTTCTCGAGCAGGTCCTCCCGGCCTTCAAATGGCTGACGTGGTGGGGTTTCCTGCTTGGTCTGACCGAAAGCTTCCTTTACGGCGCCTACGCCGGGCTCGTGTTCTGCCCGGTTTACAACTGGCTGCACCGGCGCTGGGGCGCGACATGAAAAACAATACAAGGATCGATTTATGAAAACGACCGTCATCGAGGTCGCGGGGCTGGTCTCCGTGCTTAGCGCCCGGGGCGTAGAAAAACGGCTCGCCCGGCTTCCCGGCGTTCGCAAGGCCGAGGTGAACTACGTCGCCGGCAGCGCCACCGTCGTCTACGACGAAAAGCGCACGGACCTCAAGGCGATCAAGGCGAAGGTGGCCGAGTGCGGCTATCACTGCGGCGGCGAACTCGTGCCGAAGCATGTCTGCGAGACCGAGGATCCGCCGGCTGAGAGCGTCGCCGTTGCGATGCCCGCGCACGAGCACCATGCGAAGGCGGGCAGGGCGAAGGCGGAAGCCGGAAAAGCGCCCGCCGTAGATCATGCGGCGCACGAGATGGGCCATGGCGGCGGCATGAGCATGGAAGCCATGGTTCGCGACATGCGCAACCGCTTCTGGATCGCGCTGGTTTTCAGCATACCGATTTTCGTCTACTCGCCGATGGGCGGGCTGTTCACGCCGCCTGCGCCGCCGTTCGGGCTGCGCTTGGACATCTGGCTCTTCTTCCTGGCGAGCGCCGCCGTGCTCTATCCGAGTTGGCCGTTCTTCGTCGCCGCCTGGCGGGCGCTGCGCAACGGCGTCCTCAACATGGCGGTGCTGGTCGTCCTGTCGGTGGGCACCGGATACATCTTCAGTGTCGGCGCCACCTTCTTTTTTCCCGGCGTTCAGTTCTACGAAGCGGTCGCCGTGCTCTTGGTTTTTATTCTGCTCGGCCATTGGCTGGAGATGCGCGCCCGAGCGGGGGCTTCCGACGCCATCCGCTCGCTGATGGATCTCGCACCGCCCATGGCCATTGTACTGCGCGACGGCCGCGAAATCGAGGTCCCCACCGCGGAAGTACTTAAAGACGATACGGTCGTGATCCGGCCCGGCAACAAGATCCCCGTCGACGGTGAAATCCTCGAGGGCGAGTCGCAGGTGGACGAATCCATGCTCACCGGCGAGTCCATGCCGGTGGCGAAGAAGCCCGGCGATAGCGTCATCGGTGCGACGATCAACAAGAGCGGCAGCTTTAAGTACCGCGCCACCAAGGTGGGCGCCGACACGGCGCTCGCCCAGATCGTCAAGCTCGTGCAGGAGGCGCAGAACTCCAAAGCGCCGGCACAGCTGCTTGCCGACCGGGCTTCGCAATGGCTGGTGCTGATCGCGGTCGTCATTGGCCTTGCGACCTTCGCCACCTGGTTCTGGTGGGTCGGCGAGCCCTTGCTGTTCGCCTTGACGCTGACGATCACGGTCTTCGTGATTGCCTGCCCGGACGCCTTGGGGTTGGCGACGCCGATGGCGGTGATGGTGGGTACGGGCCTCGGTGCCATGAACGGGATCCTGTTCAAGAACGCCGGCGCCCTGGAGGATGCGACCAAGCTCGATGTCATCGTCTTCGACAAGACCGGGACGTTGACGATGGGCGAACCGGACGTGGTCGAGGTTGTCGTGTCGTCCGACATGACAGAAGACAAGGTCTTGGCCTTGGCGGCGACCGTCGAGCAAGGCTCCGACCATCCGTTGGCGCAGGCGATTTTGAAGCGCGCGGGCGACATGCAGAAGGCGCAATTGACCGGCTTCGAGAACATCGAAGGCAAGGGTGCGCGGGCGGAAATCGATGGGCAGGAGGTGTTGCTCGGCAACCGCCGGCTGATGGACGAACGCAAGGTCGCGATGGACGCGCTTGAACCCGAGGCGAAGCGGTTGCAAGGCGCCGGTCAGACGGTGGTTCATATCGCGCGTTCCGGACAACTGGTCGGTCTGATCGCCATCGCTGATGCGCCCCGGCCGACCGCTGCCCCGATGGTGGCGAAGCTGCGCGAACGCGGCGTCGAGGTGGCGATGCTCACCGGCGACAATCAGGCGACGGCCGACCGGATCGCGGCGGGCCTTGGCATCACGACGGTCCTGGCCGACGTGCTGCCGGGCCAGAAGGCGGACAAGGTGAAGGAGCTGCAAGATCAGGGCAAGCGGGTCGGTATGGTCGGCGACGGTGTCAACGACGCACCCGCCCTGACTCAGGCTGACGTGGGGTTCGCCATCGGGGCGGGCACGGACGTCGCGATCGAGAGCGCCGATGTGGTGTTAATGAAAAGCGACCCCTACGACGTCGTGGGCGCAATCGAGTTGTCGCGCGCGACGCTGCGCAAGATGCACCAGAACCTTTTTTGGGCTGTGGCCTACAACGTCGTCGCGTTTCCCGCGGCAGCCGGCGTTTTCTATCCCTTTGTCATCAGTCCCGAGGTCGCGGCCCTTGCCATGTCGGGGAGTTCGGCCCTGGTGGCGGTGAACGCCATGCTGCTGAAACGAACGCGGCTGGAGGGCATTCATGCCGCGCCCCGCAAAGCCTGAAGTTGAAGCATGGCGCCCTTACTTGTCACCGGACGAACCGGTGACCGTCGTCGGCGCCGGCGTGGCGGGGCTCGCTTGCGCCATCCTGCTGGCCCGAGCCGGTCAGTCGGTCATCGTGCGGGAATGGCACAACACGGTCGGAAGCCGATTCCATGGGGATTTTCAGGGCCTGGAGAACTGGAGCGACGACCGGGACATCCTCGACGAGCTGCGCGTCGCTGGCATTGAGACAAGCTTCGAGGCTCATCCCGTCCGCGAAGGCACTGCCTTCGACGCTTGGGGTCAAGCCTATCCGATATGCGGCGAGCGACCCCTTTACTATCTCGTCCGTCGCGGCGGCGAAGGCAGCCTGGAGCTCGCCCTGCTCAAGCAGGCCATCGGCGCCGGCGCCGAGGTGCGGTTCGGCGACCGCGTCGCGGATCCGGTCGGGTCGATCATTCTCGCGGTCGGGCCAAGGACTGCCGACGCCATCGCTGCCGGCTATGTCTTCGAGACCGATCGGCCGAACGGCAACTGGATCGCCTTCAATGATCGGCTCGCGCCGCTCGGCTACGCCTATCTCCTGATCCACGCCGGCCGCGGCACGGTGGCGAGCTGCATGTTCACCGGCTTCAAGCGGCAGGCGGAACATGTCGAACGCACGGTGGCCTTCTTCCGCGAGAAGGCAGGGCTTGAAATGTGCGATCCCAAGCCGTTCGGCGGTTTCGCCAACTTTCGCCTGCCGCGCACCGCTCTGCAGGGAGGGCATCCCGTGGTCGGAGAGCAGGCCGGGTTCCAGGACGCGCTCGCCGGCTTCGGCATGCGCTATGCTCTGCGCTCGGGCATTCTCGCGGCTCGTAGCCTGCTCGAGGGAACTGACTACACGCGGCTCTGGCGTCAAGAGCTTCTGCCGCTGCTCAGAACGGGCGTCAGCAACCGGTTCATCTTTAACAACGCGGGCGCGCGCGGGCGGCGCTGGGCGCTGCGCGGGATGAGCCGCTCCAATACGGCGGCGAAGCTGCGACGCCTTTATCGGCCGTCGGTCCTGACCCGTCTCGTCTACCCGCTTGCAGTTTGGCGCTACCGGGCGCCGCTCGGCGATCCGAGTTGCGATCATGTGGCCTGCGCCTGTGTCTGGTGCCGCCACGGCGTAGGCCATGCCGCGCCAAGCGACGTTTAGCTCGCTCTGCCGGAGAAGGAGTAATAGTACTTATGGAAGTCATCGATCTTAAGGGCCGGAAAGGCCTTGTGGTCGGCATAGCCAACGAGCACAGCCTTGCCTGGTCGGCGGCCCAGCATTTCCGGAACGCAGGGGCCGATCTGGCCATGACCTATCTGAACGACAAGGCCAAGCCGTTCGTCGAACCGCTCGCCCGCGAGGCCGGAGCATCGCTGTTCCTGCCTTGTGACGTTGCCGAGCCGGGTCAGTTGGAGGCTGTGTTCGAAGCGATAGATAAGGAATGGGGCCGGCTGGATTTCCTGCTGCATGCGATCGCCTGGGCCCGCAAGGAGGACCTGCACGGACGGCTGACCGATTGCTCCGCAGACGGCTTCGCCGAGTCCATGTTCATCTCCTGCCACTCTTTCATCCGCATGGCGAAGCTCGCCGAACCCCTCATGGACAAGGGCGGCAGCCTGATGACGTTGAGCTATTACGGTGCCGAGAAGGTCGTCGACCACTACAACGTGATGGGTCCGGTCAAGGCCGCACTCGAGGCCTCGGTCCGTTACCTGGCGCATGAACTTGGGCGGGAGTCGATCCGGGTTAACGCGATCTCCGCGGGCGCGGTTGCAACCCGGGCCGCCTCTGGCATCGAACATTTCGATGAACTGTTGAACGAGACCGTTCGCAAGGCGCCGCTGCGGCGTACCGTGGACGCCTGCGAAGTGGGGCGCGCCGCCCTCATGCTGGCAAGCGACTATACGAGCGCCATTACCGGGGAAACCCTCTATGTCGACGCGGGCTTCCACATCGAGGGGATGGTGTTTCACTGATGACGGACTTCGAACCCGAGAAGGAAGTGACCGTCACAGACCCGGTATGCGGCATGCGTCTGGCGCTGGAGAAGGCCGCGGCCCAGCACGAGCATGAGGGCTGGGCCTATTTCTTCTGCTCGAATGCCTGTCACACGCTCTTTCTGGCGGCGCCGGAGCGATATTCTTCGAGTCGCCGCCAAGTCTCGCCGGCACAGGCCGACAAAGAACCCTAGCCGCGCCAGCCCGCTGTTGACTGAAACGGCTGATTCTCGGGCAATAGCTCGATTCGGAACAATGTCTGGTTGCGGGCGTTCTTATTTTCATTAGACTGGAGGCGTGAAGACATTCCGGCATTTACTGTGGGCTAATACTGTGAATAAAGCGTGCCGAAAACTTGTGATCCTCTTGCAGGTTCTTGCGCTCGTGACCTTCCCACAGTTGGCGAGCGTTGCGCGGGCCGACGCGCCGGAATTAAAACCTATGATGATCGGCGCTTCACCCCATCACCACAATGGGACCGTTCGCCGCGAAGCTCGCGGTCATGATCGCACTCAGGTCGAGGACTCCGAAAGTCGGACCTCCGCCGTTCCCACGGGCTCGCCAGTTGAGGTCCCGATTACATGTGATCCCTGCTGTACCGTGGGCATAGGCCACTGCGTTACGCTCATGTTTGCACTGCCAGGGATCCCGGAACCACAGGGGCTCCACGCAACTAAAATCACAAGGGACGACTCTCTGAACTCGCGTCAAGTCGCCCCGCTAGGTCATCCCCCCAAAGTTCACGCCTGATCAACGCGCGCTGACGTCCCGTCACTGGCTCTCGTAATGTACGGCTGAGTAAAGCTGTTTGCGCATGAGCCTGCCGTCTCGTCACTAGCCCGTCAAACGCAGAACTCCACGTGGTTTCGCAATGCTGATCCGCAGAGCTTCGGCTCGCGGAGCAGGGCTTGTTGGCCAAGTCCGCAAGCGGCGCGTAGCCGGACCACAGTGCAATCCAGCAATCAAGGTTACCGCCGTGTGGATGCCGAACGCCCCGCAGGCAGGCAACCCGAGATCAGGAAGATCGAAATGACACCGCACTTAAAGAACCGGCCCGTCAAGCGACGGCTTGGCCAGTCTTCGTTGGCCGGGCATGGCCGCCAGCAGGATATCGAACCGCTCGATCCGAAACTTATGGCGATACTCACGGCGACCCGCAGCCAGTTTCTACGTTATCTCCAGCATCGCCTCGGCGATCGGGACGAGGCCGAAGACGTGCTCCAGGACTTCCATATGAGGGTCCTTGCCAAGGCCAGCCAGATCAGGGACACGGGCTCTACCATGGCTTGGCTGCGTGCAGTGCTCAAATCGGTGCTTGCCGATCACTTCCGTCGCGCGGCGGCGGAAAGACACGCTCGCCAACTGATGGTAGCCGACTGGTTGGCGACAAACACTGAACAGGAGATGACTCCGACCGAGGAAGAAGGTTTCGATCGCATTGCATGCAGCTGCTTTTACAAGCTGCTGCCCACGTTGAAGCGGGAATACACGGATGCTCTCGTGCGGATCGACCTGATGCAGGAGCCGCGCGAGGACGTCGCCCGCGCCCTTGGCATTACGGCGGGCAATATGAGGGTCCGGTTGCACCGTGCGCGTCGTGCCTTGAAGGAAACACTCAAACGGTCATGCTGGCGGTGCCGGGCGCACGATTGCTTCGGGCAATGTGGACCGCCGGGTGGGCCAGAACGAGGGAATACACGCTCGACCTGCGAACTGTAACGAGGCCGCGATAAACCCGTCGCCTATGAGGAGAAGACGGTGATAGCGCCGCTTTCCTTGCCGTATAGCGGCCGGGTGGATTTGCCACTACAGCGGACAGTGTTCCGGGACAGATTCCCGGGATGATCCGAGAGGCTGGCTTCAGGAACATCGCCGGGTTGCCAACCCTGCCCCGGAAGACCGCCGCGCTGTAACGCTTCGGGTTCCGATCCGTCTATTAGGATAAGTCAGTTGCTGAACTGCGACTGAAGTAGAGGTGCATGCCGTCACGAGCGAGCGATGGAGATTTACATGATGGCAAGACTAAAGGCGGCCCTGTTCGTATTCCCGAGCGCCTTCGTATCGCTGCCGGCCCTGGCGCAGGCGCCGGCTGATCGGCCGGGTTACTGGCATCCGGACTGGGGATGGGGTCATATGATTTTTGGTTCGCTCATGATGATCTTGTTCTGGGGCGGCATCATCCTGCTGATTATCCTTGCGGTCCGCTGGATAGGCGGCGGGCCCTCCGGTGGACACGCGTCTCCGGCCGCGCGCAAGACGCCGGTCGACATCCTTCAGGAGCGCTTCGCCAGAGGTGAAATCGACAAGGACGAGTTCGAGGAGCGCAAACGGCTTCTGTCGGATTGAACGCGACAATAGCGGGACATCAGCGGATGGCGCGCCGGACCGGCTACGGGACAAGACAACAGTTGAGGAATAGACAATGGAGAAAGTGGTTGAGTTCCCGGATCGCAGTGACAGCTCGGTCGCGGACAGACCGTCCCGCGGTGGCGCGCATATCGACCTTTCGGTAGGCGGCATGACGTGCCGCCATTGTCCGCCGATGGTCGAGAAGGCGCTTGAGGGGATCGATGGTGTCAAAGCGGCGCAGGTGAACCTCTCCTCCGGAACTGCGGCCATCGACTACGACCCCGGTCAAGCCTCAGTCGGCGACCTGGCAAAAGCGATCCGATCCGCCGGCTACAGCGCGGGCACCGCCAAGACGCGTCTCCTGATCAAGAACATGCATTGTTCTTCTTGCGTGACACGCATCGAACTCGCCCTGCGGATGACGCCCGGTGTGGTCTCGGCTCGGGCCAATCTCGGTCCCAACGCGGTCGATGTCGAGTACCAGCCGGAGGTCGTCGATTTCGCCGCGATCCGCAGGGCGATCGAGTCCGCCGGCCACAAGATCGCCGAACCCAAGCCCGCCGAGATCAAAGCCGCCATCGAGGAAGATGCCGATCCGGAAGAAGCGGCGCGCAATCAGGAATACCGTACCCTGATGCGCAAGTTCTGGTTCGCCGCGATCGTTTCGGTCCCGGTGATGGGGCTGAGCTATCCGGACCTGATCCCTGGCCTTCGTGACTGGATGCCGATGGGCAGCGAGACGCGGCGCATCGTCTGGGCGCTGTTGGGCGTGCTGACACTGCCGGTGCTTGTCTGGTCTGGCTCGCAGTTCTTCTCGGGCATGTGGGACGGACTCAAGCACCGGTCCGCCAACATGCACACGCTGATTGCCATCGGCGTCTCGGCGGCCTTCGTCTACTCGGTTGTTGCAGTGGCCTATCCGGCGATGTTTCCGACGGTTGCGTTGGCGGAAGTGTTTTGGGACGTGACGTCAGTGGTGATTGCCCTTGTCGTGCTGGGGCTAGCGCTGGAGTTGAAAGCAAAGGGGCGAACCTCGGAAGCGATCAAAAAGCTGATGAGCCTGCAGGCGAAGACCGCGCGGGTTCTTCGGGACGGCAAAGAGATTGACCTGCCCGTAGAAGAAGTCGTGGTGGATGACATCGTGATCGTGCGGCCGGGTGAGAAGATCCCGGTCGATGGTGAACTGTCCGAAGGGTCGAGCGCGGTCGACGAGTCGATGATCACCGGCGAGTCGATCCCAATCGAGAAGCAGGTCGGCGACGAAGTCATCGGCGGCACGCTGAACAAGACCGGCAGCTTTCAGTTCCGCGCCACCAAGGTTGGCAAGGACACCGCGCTTGCCAGCATCATCCGTATGGTGAAAGACGCACAAGGTTCGAAGGCGCCGATCCAGCGCGTTGTGGACCTGGTCTCGGGCTATTTCGTGCCGACGGTGATGATCCTTGGCATTCTCGCCTTCGTGGCGTGGTATCTGGTGGGTCCGGAGCCCAGAATCATCTATGCGACCATCGTTCTCGTCACGACACTGATCATCGCCTGCCCCTGCGCGCTCGGCCTCGCGACGCCCACCTCGCTGACTGTCGGTATCGGCAAGGGGGCCGAGAACGGCATCCTGATCCGCTCCGGCGATGCGCTCCAAACGTCCGAGAAGCTGGATTCTCTTATCCTCGACAAGACCGGCACCATCACCCGCGGCGAACCGGCACTCACCGACGTGGTTACGGCCGAAGGTTCTGATGAGACGGAGGTCTTGCGTTTAGCCGCGTCCCTGGAGCGCGGCTCCGAACATCCGCTCGGTGAGGCGATCGTCAAAGGCGCGGAGGATCGCGGCATCGATCTGACGAGTGCCGAAGGTTTTGCCGCTATTCCCGGTCACGGTGTGAGTGGCGGTATCGACGGCAAGAATGTGTTGCTCGGTAACGCCAAGCTGATGCGTGATCGCGGCATCGAGATCGATGCCCTGACAGCTGACTGGGAGCGGCTGGCAACCGAGGGCAAGACGCCGATGTATGTCGCGGTCGACGGCGCCGCAGCCGGTCTGGTGGCCGTAGCAGACACCGTCAAGTCGGACTCAAAGGAAGCCATCGATCTCTTGAAAAAGATGGGCATCGAGGTGGTCATGCTCACCGGCGACAACCAGCGCACCGCTGACGCTATCGCGCGCGAGGTGAATGTTGACCGGGTTCTGGCGGAAGTTCTGCCCGACGATAAGGCCCATGAGGTGCAAAAGCTCCAGCTCGAGGGCAAGCGGGTCGGCATGGTGGGTGACGGCATCAACGACGCCCCGGCGCTTGCTCAGGCGGATGTTGGTTTCGCCATTGGCACCGGCACCGACGTGGCGATCGAGGCAAGCGATGTCACCCTAATTAAGGGCAGCCTCATAGGTGTGGTCACGGCCATCGAGATCAGCCGGGCGACGATGAAAAACGTTCGCCAGAATCTCGTCGGCGCTTTCGGTTACAACACCGCCGGAATCCCGGTAGCTATGGGCGTGCTGTACCCGTTCTTTGGGCTGCTGCTGTCGCCCCTGATTGCGGCTGCAGCGATGGCGTTCAGCTCGGTGACCGTCGTCACAAACGCCAACCGCTTGCGCTTTTTCGAACCGAGGAGGGCCGTCAAATGACGCCGGATCGCTGGATCGTTCTTATTGGCGGGCTCGTGCTCGTTGCCTTCATCGTTTGGTTCTTCTGGCTGAAGCGCGCCAAGGGCGTGCGAGCGGCGGAGACCTCCGGCGGGCACCAGGAAGTCATGGTGCTGGTCAAAGGCGGCTACACGCCCGACACCATCATCGTCCGGCACGGCAAGCCGGTGCGCCTTAACTTCCGGCGCGAGGAAACCGCATCCTGCTCGGAGAAGGTCATCTTCGCCGATTTCAATAAGAGCGCCGACCTGCCGACCGGCGAGACGGTGCGCGTCGAGTTCGTTCCCGATACGCCCGGAGAGTACGAGTTCGCCTGCGCAATGGGCATGTTCCGCGGCAAGCTGGTTGTTGAATAGGGAATGGCATGATCATCGGCAGCGCCATGGAAGCCTTGGTCACTTGGACCATCGTCGGTCTCGAACTGGCGGCGCTCGCGGTCATTGCAGGCGGATTTGCGTGGAGCGCCGGGAAAACGTTTGTCGTTTACATCCGTGACAGAACGGAACAGCGCTACCCTTCATTTCGGCGGGAGCTGGGCCGCAGCACGCTGATCGCGCTCGAGCTTTTGGTGGCTGCCGACATATTGCGTTCGCTCGTGCTTGAGCCATCGCTATCGAACATCGCGGTTCTCGGCGCCCTTGTCGCCATCCGCACCTTTCTCAGCTTCTCCATCGACGTGGAACTGGACGGCTGCTGGCCTTGGGAGCGGGCGAAAGCTCGTCCACAAGGGGCGGCGGAGCAGGGGACACTATGAGTAACCGATCGACGCAATCCCATCCACGGTTCTGGCGTTCGCGCGCCGGTATCGTCCTTCTCGTTTTTCTGGGGATCGCTGGCTTCCTTCTGCTCTATGAGCATCGCGCTCATGTGTTCACGGGAAGCGGCATACTCATCGGCCTGCTCGTCTTTTGTATCGGCATGCATCTCTTCATGCACGGTGGGCACGGCGGCCATGGCGGTGGTCATGGTCACGACGCACCGACAAATCCGGACGAGGACTAACCATGGAAACAAGCTCCTACGGTCTATGGCTTCTGGTCGTCATTAACTCCGCGATTTTCATTCTGTTTGCGTTCAGCTTCTTCAAGCCGAAGACCGGCAGGGACTGGCGGTCCTTCGGCGCTTTCAGCGCTTTCCTCGTCGCGCTCTTCACCGAGATGTACGGCTTCCCGCTCACCATCTATTTCCTGTCCGGCTGGTTGCAGACCAATTACCCCGACATCGACTGGCTTGCCCACGATTCCGGCCATCTTTTGGAAATGCTGTTCGGCTGGAAGGGGAATCCGCATTTCGGGCCGTTTCACCTACTGAGTTTTGTCTTCATCGGCGGCGGGTTCATTCTGCTCTCGGCCGCTTGGCGCGTCCTCTATCAAGCGCAGCGGTCCGGAGCGCTGGCGGAGACCGGCCCCTATGCCCGCATTCGCCATCCGCAATATGTCGGCTTCGTCCTGATCCTGATCGGTTTCCTATTCCAATGGCCGACCATCCTCACCCTCGCAATGTTTCCGGTGCTGCTCGTCATGTACTGGCGCCTTGCTCTGCGGGAGGAGCGGGAGGTTGAAGCCGAGATGGGTGACGCCTATCGACGCTACGCTGCGCGGGTGCCCCGCTTCGTGCCGCGCCTGCAAGGCATCTTGGGCAAGTCGGCCGCCGAACAGGACCGGCCATGAGGCGAACCTGTTGTAAGCAGTAATGCAAGGGCGGCGACACGGAAAGGATCGATAGGAGTGACGTCTGCGACAGTTGATAGCCCATCTTCGGGTTCCGATTCTTTGGAGATCAAACGGCGCGATTTTCTCTACGTTACGGCCGGCGCCATGGCGACGGTCGGCACAGCGGCTGCCCTGTGGCCGTTTATCGACAGCATGAATCCGTCGGCGGACGTTCTTGCCCTGTCATCGACCGAGCTCGACCTCGCTCCCATCCAAACAGGACAGCGCATCACCGTGGTGTGGCGGGGCCAACCGGTGTTCATCGTCCGCCGCACCGCCGATGAGATCGCACGCGCCAGGGCCGATGACGGCAACCCGGACCTGATTGATCCGATGGCGGATGCCGCGCGTGTGCAGCGGCCGGAATGGCTGATCGTCGTGGGTGTCTGCACACATCTCGGCTGCGTGCCACTCGGACAGAAATCGAGTGATCCTCACGGCAAATACGGGGGATGGTTCTGCCCTTGCCACGGGTCCGTTTATGACACGTCAGGCCGCGTCCGGCGGGGACCGGCGCCGCGCAACCTCGACGTCCCGCCCTATACGTTCCTGGACGACTTGCGCGTCCGGATCGGATGAGACGGGGACCGGACACTCCGCGGATGGTTGCGGCGGAATTTTCCAAATTCCTGTACGGCGAAAGGGAGACAGAACCCCTCGAGCAAGTCCAGCAACACAGAGGACTTGGCGCCAATTGCAGGGCGAGGTTGGTAAGCCGGATCGCTTCCCACGCGGCATGCCAGCGTCGCGGCTTTAGCACCGCTAAGTGCCAAGATACTCCATCGACTCACAACGATCGGAGTTCCCAACAACCAGAAGGGCGGAATTAAGAATAGCATGGCCAACCGGGTCAACAGGAAAGGAAACTTAGCGCTCCTCGATCCGGGGGCTTCTTGCCTGCTGTTCATCGATTTTGACGAAACGTCGCCGGGCATAACGCTCGAAGCGCCAGTCGTGAGCACCACCCACCAAGAGGTTTTGAGCAAAGCGGTCGAGCTTTCCATTCCCGCCTTTGTTTCTTTTATGGCCAGTAAAGAGCATGAACACTCGAGCTCTCCGCTGGATCTCCTCATACCGAAAGAAGCCCGATTGCAGCGATCAGTCATCAATCCATGGAAGGATGACCGTCTCTGCCAAACGATCTCCGAACAGCGGCGACATTGCCTAATTCTCGCGGGTGGGTGGCCGGAGGGCTCTTTGGCTCAAGCCGCCCTCGGCGCATTGGGAGAGGCATACGACGTCTATGTTCTATTCGATTTATGCAATGGACTTCTCGACTTGCAAAACTCTCCGGTTGCAGCCCGATTGATGCAGGCCGGTGTCGTTCCTCTGACAGCGCGTCAGCTCATCCTTGAATGGACCGACGCAGCGGGGATTACTTAAAAGTCACTATCTAAACCCTCTCAGCCACGAAGTTAAATTACTGACCGCGACCTTAAGGAATGCGGCTTACCCAAAGGGCCCACTGTCGCATCATCTCACCCGCCTAGTCGCCAGACATCATTCATCTGAGCCCCGACTCCGCGCGGTCGTCGCTCATCCAGGACATGATCCCTCAGCCCTGCGCAAGATTTTTGGCCGGTGAGGGCGCCGCGAGCCTGCTTGTCGCTGCTCCCTGCGCGGAGGGTGCGCCCTTCCCCAAAAGTAAAAGTCCTGTTCCAGCCGGGCGAAGCCCGGCTTCCCGGAAAGCAAAGGGGCCGGAGCTTCTCCTCAAAACTTCAACCTGAAGGAGACTGGCTTATGACCCAGCACCAGACCCCACGGCACGAAATCGGGGAGACCGTGCATCTCCCGCTTTCCAAGCTCGTGATGTCCCGCGAGAATCCGCGCAAGACCAAGCCGAATACGGCGGACGACCTCTTGGTCGCGTCGATCCGTTCGCGTGGTCTTCTGCAAAATCTCGGTGTGCGTCCGTCCGACACCAGCGCCGGCAAGTACGAGGTCCGCTACGGCGGACGGCGCCTTGCGGCGCTCCGCCTGCTGACCAAGGAAGGCCATTTCACCAAGACGCAAGAGTTCCCGTGCCGGATCGTCCCCAGCGACGACGCCGACGCTTCCGAAGAAGCGCTCGCGGAGAACATCGTCCGTGAAGCCCTGAGCCCGATCGACGATTTTGAAGCCTTCGCCAAACTCGACGCTCTGGGCCTTAGCGTCGAGGAGATCGCAAAGCGCTTCGGCGCGACGGAGCGAGCCGTGCGCCAGCGCCTCTCGCTCGGCCAGGCCGCGCCCTGCGTCCGCAAGGCGCTGCGCGAGGGCGAGATCAGCCTCGACATTGCCAAACTGTTCGCGGGTTGCCCCGATCTTGCCCGGCAAGAGCGCGTCTTCAAGGCCATCGACGAGGGCGGACATTTCTCGGCCCATTCGGTGCGCAAGATGCTCTACGAGAACGCTGTCTCGAGCAGCGACGCCATCGTTAAGTTCGTGACACTCGACGCCTATGAGGCTGCGGGCGGCACGGTGGAGCGCGACCTCTTCAGCGACGAGGCGCATCTCACCGATCTGGAGCTTCTGGCCAGCTTGCGCGACGCTAAGCTTGCGGAAGAAGTCGAACGGCTCACAGCCGACGGCTGGTCCTGGGTCGAAGCTCACGAAGGCTACGCCTACGACCTGATGCACGGGTTCGATCGCATCTACGGCAAGATCGTCGAGAAGAGCCCGGAAGAACAGGCCGAGCGGGTCAAACTTGAAAAAGAGCTCGACGTCCTCCTCGAAAAGAACGCCGACGCCGAAGACTGGAGCGACGAAGACTCCGAACGCTATGACGCGATCGAGGAACGGCTCGACGACCTGCGCGACGTCGAACGGGCCTTCACGGCCGAGCAGAAGGCCGTCGCCGGCTGCATCCTCTATCCCTCCCATGACGGTGTGACGGTGCATGAAGGGCTCGTCCGTAAGGAGGACCGCAAGAAAGTCCGGGCTCTGACGGCGGACGACACCGGTGCCGGAGAGGGCGGTGCGGGTGGCAGTGTCGATGTGGACGGCGATGACGAGGATGCGCCGAAAGCAGCGCCTGGCTATGGCCTCGGCCTTCGCAGCGATCTCGCCGTCTACAAGGCCCAAGCGCTTCAGGCGGCGCTCGCGGATACCCCGGAGACGGCGATCCTCATGCACCAGTTCATCCTGGTGCGGCGCATCTTCGGCCCGGTATTCGCGTCGCCCCACGGCACGACTTTGCAGGCCAATAAAGCCGATCTGCGGGTCGAACGGGGCGAGCTCGGCGAAACCACGGCGGCGGCCCTTCTCGACCATGCCGAACGGGCGCTGCGCACCGACATCTTCGACAGCGCCGGCCTTATCGCAAGCTGGAGCGCATTCAAGGCGCTCGAGGCGGACGAGCGCGACAGCCTTGTCGCTTTCGCCGTGGCGATGACAGTCGAGTCCATGAGCAGCGCGACGACGCTCACGGCTCTGGTCGCCCATGAGATGGATCTCAACATCCGCGACTATTGGAAGCCCACCGGCGAGAGCTTCTTCGCCCGGATCAAGAAGGACCAACTCATCGCCTTCCTGAAAGAAACGGTGGGCGGCGACGTCGCGGCCAAGCTGTCGAATGACTTCAAGGCCAAGAAATCGGAACTGGTCGATCTCTGCGACGGGCTGATCCACGACACCACGCCGGTCGACACCAAGCATCGGGACGCGCTCGACGATTGGGCGCCGGCTGGCATGGCCTTCGCCGCGCCAGAGCCAGACGACGACAATGTCGATGACGATGAAGTCGGGGAAGACGCCGCGCCCGGCGCCGAAGCCGAGATCGACCCCGGCGAAGACCCGGCCACCGACGAGATCGCCGCCTGACGGCGCTCGTCGACACCCTCTCAACCTTCCACCAACGCCCGCGGCTTTCGCGGGCGTTTTTCTTTTTCGGAGACAGACTATGACACGGCACAAGAAACCGCGCCGCGATGTGGCGCAAGAGATCACCGATCGCATCATCAAGGCGCTTGAGGCTGGCGCGCCGCCTTGGAAGCAACCCTGGAAGAACGGCCTCGGCGCGCTGCAGCCGCTGCGCAACACCGGCGCGCCTTATACCGGCATGAACGTCCTGATCCTCTGGGACCGCGCCAGCGAGATGGGCTTCGAGAACCCGCGCTGGATGACCTTTCGCCAGTCGCTGGAGCTCGGCGGCCATGTGCGCAAGGGCGAGAAATCCGTGGCCATCATCTATTACGGCACGACCACGAAGCGACAGGAGGACGACCAGGGCGAGGAAGTCGACGAGACCATCCGATTCCTCAAATGCTATCCGGTCTTCAATGTCGAACAGATCGACGATCTGCCGGCGCATTTCTATCAGCACCACCGGTCGGAGATCGAGAAGACGCCGCCGCCGTCCGAACGCGAAGCCTTCTTCGGCCGGATTGGCGCCGAGGTGCGCCATGGCGGCGACCGGGCCTTCTATCGACGCTCGGAAGACTTCATCCAGATGCCGCCGTACGGGGCCTTCGACGATCCGGAACGTTATTTCGCGACCCGTGCGCACGAGACGATTCATTGGTCGGGAGCGCCGCATCGCCTCGACCGCACCAAGGGTAAGACCTTTGGCGATACTCGGTACGCGTTTGAAGAGCTCGTCGCCGAGATCGGCTCCGCCATCCTGGGCGCCAACATCGGCCTTCCCCCCGACCATGTCGAGGACCACGCCGCCTATGTGAGCTCCTGGCTCAAGGCGCTCAAAAACGACAAGCGCTTCATCCTCAAAGCTGCCGCGGACGCGCAGAAGGCGGCCGATTTCGTGCTGGCGCGAGCCGGACACCCGGCCGCGGACAGCAACCGACCGAACGCCGACGGGACCGGCGTCCGGTCCGCGGCGTGAGGGAGGCGGACCATGGGTTGGACCTACACCTCCGATTATCGCGGCGGCGGCGTCCGCGCCTATCTCGACGCCCACTTCGAGAGCGAGAACGATGCCGGCAAATGGGAAATCCTCGACAGCGCGCTGGTTCAGATGCGCCGCTATTACGCCGCCATGCGCTGGACGAACAAGACAAAGGGCGAGGTTCGCACGCTCGCCCTCGTCGGCCTTGTCAATCACGTCCCGCGTGCGAGCGACGGCTATACGCTGGGCTGGAAGGACATGTCCGAGGACATGGGACCGGTCGTCATAGACTGCCCGTTGCGCATTCTCGACCGGCTCGATCCGCCGGCTAGCGATCATGCCCGCAAATGGCGCGAAGACGTCCGGGCCCATCACGCCCGCCGCCGCGCCCGTCCCAAGGTCGGCGACATCTTCACCCTGGCGGAGCCGATGACGTTCACGGACGGTTCGGTCGAGCAGCGCTTCCGCGCCGAGCGGTACGGCAAACGCGGGATCGCCCATCGCGGCCTCACGACCGGAACGCTCTATCGCATCGCCAGGATCGAGACGGTCGACCTCACCGTCGAGTCCGAGCCGTCCGCCGAAGCGGCGTCGGAGCAAGACCGGCCGACGCAGACGTCATTGCTCTGACGCCGGCATTAACGCCTACCCATTCCAACAACGAAAGGAGGCCTGCCATGTCAGGCTCAAGGATCATTCTCGGCTATGCGATCGTCGATCCGGAGGGTCGCTTTCCCGAAACCCCCGAATACGGGATCGGCTGTCTGAACGAGGCGCGTGAAGAAGCGCGCGCCCTCAATGAGGATTTCGCGGAGGAGCTCGACGGCGGCGCCTACGCCGTCCTCACCCTGTTCGCCGACGGCGGCGCGGAGCGCGTCGCATGACCTCCTTCCGCCCCTCTGCACCCGAGGTGCGGGCGCTTTCCGAAAAGTCAAAGGCCGGGTTCCGGGCGGGCATGAGGCCCGCCGAGGGGAAAGAAAGCGGGCCTTCGTCACCTCACACAGGAGATCCACCCCATGAATGATTTCACGACACAACCCGATCAAGCCCGCGACGCGGACAGCCGCGGAAAAGTGGACGCCAGGATGAGATGCCCGAGTTGTGGCTCATCCGATCTGCGCGTCAGCGCCGAGATCACCTGCCGGGTTGTTCAGAAGCAATCGCTTAATGGCGATCCGTATGACGCCCTTGAGGCGTTGACCGGCAGCGAACCCTATTGGGATCGCGACACGTTTACGTCCTGCGCCGATTGTTACCACGACGGCGCGGCAAAGGACTTCGAACCGGCGCCTTCGGAAACGGAGGTTCGCCATGGGCATGATTGATCAATCGACCCCGCGGTCGGGGCCGACGCCAAGCAAAACCAACCGCATTGACGCGATCGAAATCGCCGCCATGCGCAACCTTTCGCAACATGTCGGCGATCCTGATCGGGAGATCGTGACGATCCGTCCGATCAAGCCCGGCGAGACGCCGGACCTTTGGACGGTCATCGCCCGCCTGTCGGGTGGACGCGGCGAAGTCCTAGCCGACGAAGACAGCCGCAGAGCCGCCTTCGCCTTCGCCCGCCGCTTTCGCCGCAAGCTCGCCGGCGCTAACGCACCGGCCCCGTCGCATCGATCGCTCCAGATCATTGAACGATAAGGCATGCCAACGGCGAGACCCTGCGCCTTAAGCGCCGCCGCCGCTAACGCCTGAGACCCAGACGCCGGATACGGCGTCCACGACCCTTCACCCGCAACCCCTGGAGACACACCATGACCGATATGGTTACGCACATCCGCGCCCGGATTTCAGCCGACGCTCTCGACAAGGCCACCCGCTTCTTCAACGCGGGCCTCGAAGACATCTTCAACGAGCTCCTTCAAAACGCCCGCCGCGCCGGCGCGACCCGGGTGGAGATCATTGAAGAACCCGATCACATCATCGTTCGCGATGACGGCGTCGGGATGCGCAATCCCGAGACGCTTCTGTCCTTCGGCAAAAGCGGCTGGGAGGGCGAGACCGCGCGGCTGGAAGATCCCGCCGGCATGGGGTTCTGGAGCCTGTCGCGCCGGGGATGCGAGATCTGGTCCATGCCCGAAGGCGCCTTGTCCGGATGGTACGCGAAGATCACGTCGAAAGCGTTTCAGGGCCGGGAAAGCGTTCCTTTCGAGACGCTTGACGATGAACGGCAGGGGACGGGCATCTCCTTTCCCAAGAAAGACGGCGGCGAAATGTCGGTACGTCCCCTCCTGGAAAAGGTCGCCGGCTTTTACCCCATCCCCGTCTTTTACAGCAGTCATCCGGACGACCCCATCGAGATCGTCCGCAGCGACTTCCTCGAAAAAGCCGTCCGTATCGAGACATTTGACGGCGGCCGGATCGGGGTCATCCCGAATGGCCGTTGGCGCGACACGATCGCCGCCAATTTCTTCGGGCTGACCCTCTCGCCGTCGACGCCTGATGTTCATGAGACCTTCAACGCCGGATCGTACCACGCCGCCTTCGATTTTACCGGCGGCGCCGGGCTGGAACTGGTTCTACCCGCCCGCAAGGAAATGGTGCTGAACGATGCCTGGCGCGACTTGCTCGAGGCCGGCGAGCGGGCGATCTACCGGCACATCGCATCCTGCAAAGACCATTCCCTGGCGTACAAGGACTATTGCCGAGCCCATGAGCTCGGCGTCGACCTGTCGCAAGCGCGGGACTGGCTGCGTTCCTTTTCGCCTCCGACAGCTCAGGACAATTGGGCCGGCTTAGATAAGCTCGAATCGGTCAAGGACGGGGCCGTCGTCATCGCGGTCAACGAAAGCCCGGTCATCATGCAGTGCCTGTCTCGGGCACTCGACGGCGGCGCCTTCAGTCACCTCTACCAGGAGCATGCGGCCTATGAGGGCTATCGCTGGTATGACGCCTTGGCGAAAATCATCGAAGTGCGTTGGACGTTGATCGACGGCGACAGTGAACTCGTCCTCCTCGATCTCGATGGCGCACACGCCTCGATAGACGGCGTTTCGTTCGACGGCCTGACCGATAAGGATTGGGCCGACCGGGCGCGGCCCGACAGGATCGTCGCCAATCTCGTGATCGAACAGGACGGCGCGCGCCGGTCCCTCGATATCGATACGGACCTCATTCTGATCGGCGAAGGCGATGACGCCGAAGAGGTCCTGCCGATCATCACAAAGACGGCTCTGACCGAACGCGCTCTCGATCCCGACGACCTCTCCACGCTCATCGTCGACAGCTATTTCAGTCCATCCGACGACGCCGAGGCCAATTCCTATCAGACCCAGCGCCGCGACTATGAGATCGCCGCCTATGCGCGCGCCTGCGAGGTGCTGATCGGCAAGGAGGCGGCATTGATCGCTTTCATTCGCGATCACGCCGCCGAGCATGTCCGCTGGACCTGCCCGTCCGACAGGCGCGTCGTGATCGTCATCGACAATTACAACGTCGACGTCGCTTTCGCCGAGCCTCCCATCGAAGTCGCCGCCGCCGACAAGACTGCGGCCCCGCCGCCCGGCGCCTGATCCGCCGACACCACGCCTGATCCAGCGAAAACGCCGCCTCCGGAACCCTCCGCGGGCGGCGTTTTCGTTCGCCCTCGAAGGAGACAGACACATGGACCTCTTATCGCTTACCGAAGACCCGCCGACCGGGCCGAACGCCGCATCGGCGCAAGGCGCGGCACATGCCTTACCGTCACCCAATCCCCGTATGGAGGCCGCACGCCTCATCGCCTACCGCATCGCCAATGCGCAACGCATCACCCGCGCCAAGCTGCGTGAGGCGATGACCGCAGCCTATGGCGGCTCCGACGCCGAGGGTGCCTGGAGTTGGAAGGACGCCTATGACGCCGCCGAGGTCGCCGAAACCCGCCATCTCCTGAAGGTCGGCAAGACGCTCATCGCCGCCGATCCAGCGACGGCGCTCGAACGCCTCGACGCCATGGCGGCGCTGCAACCGCCCAATCGCCTCCGGACCGAAGACAGCATGGCCCTGCAACAGTTCTCCACGCCCGCGCCTTACGCCTACGCCGCCTTCCTCGCCGCCGAAATTCGCGACGGCGACCTGGTGCTGGAGCCTTCCGCCGGCCACGGCGCGCTCGCCGCCTTCGCCCGCATCGGTGGCGCGAGGCTCATCCTCAACGAAATCGACCCGGACCGCGCCGGTGCCCTCGAGGCCCTGTTCGACACAAGCGTCCACCGCGAAGACGCCGCCGAGATCGACGATCTCCTGGGCGATCCCGAGCGTCCCTCTGTCGTCCTGATGAACCCGCCCTTCGCAAAAGGGCTGGCGCGCGGCGACCATGCCGGAGAAGCCGCCGCCCATGTCTGGAGCGCTTTCAAGCGCCTGGCGCCTGGTGGACGGCTCGTCGCCATCGTCAATCACGGCCTCGCGCCCGGCGCGCCGTCCCATGGGCGGTTCTGGCGGCGCCTGTTCGAGAGCGGACAGCTGCGCCTCGCCGCCGGCCTCGACGGCGCGGTCTACGCCCGCCGCGGCACGACCATTTCGACCCGGCTCCTCGTCATCGACAAGCTCAAGGGCGACCGGCCGCGCGGCGCCGATCCGGAGGCCTCATGCGAGGCGGGAACGCTCCAGGGGCTCCTCGACCGGATCGCAGCGCTGCTCCCGCGCGCGGGCGCCGCCAAAGCTGCGCCGCGCCGCATCGACCGCAAGCCGCCAAAGGCCACGAGGGCGGTCGCTGCGTCCGCGCCGATCATCCGCAGCGTCACCCGTCAGGGCGCGGAGATCGACTATGAGGTGATCGACCCCAATGAGGCCGGGGGCCCAGATCCCAGAACCGGCGCCGCAATCGACGCATCAGGCATCTACCAGGCTTATCGCGTCGCGCGCATCCGCATCCCCGGCGCAAAGGACCATCCGACGCCGCTCACCCAATCGACCGCGCTCGGCTCGATCGACCCGCCGGCGCCGACCTACCGCCCGCATCTGCCCACGATGCTGGTGACCGACGGCATCCTTTCCGACGGCCAGCTCGAAAGCATCGTCTATGCCGGCGAGGCCCATGCCCGCTTCATGGACGGCGCCTTCGTGCGCCATCCCGAAACCGGCGAGGTGACGGAGACAGGGGAGGACGACCCGGCAGGCTTCCGCCTGCGCATGGGCTATTTCATCGGCGACGGCACCGGCTGCGGCAAGGGCCGCCAGGTCGCCGGGGTCGTCATGGACAACTGGATCAAGGGCCGCCGCAAGGCCGTCTGGATCTCCAAATCCGATAAGCTGAAAGAAGACGCGATCCGCGACTGGACCGCGCTCGGCGGCGGCGCGGCCGAGATCATCCCCCAATCGCGCTACAAGCTCGGGCGGCGCATCGGAGCCTATGAAGGCATCCTCTTCACCACCTTCGCCACCTTGCGCGGCGCGGGGCGGGATGGCAAGGCCTCGCGCCTCGACCAACTCCTCGACTGGCTCGGCGAGGACTTCGAGGGCGTCATCGCCTTCGACGAGGCCCACGCCATGCAGAACGCGGCCGCCGTCAAGGGCGACCGGGGCCTCAAGGCCGCGTCCCAGCAGGGACGGGCAGGCGTCGATCTGCAACTACGCGCGCCCGGCGCCCGCGTCGTCTACGCCAGCGCTACCGGCGCCTCGGCGGTGGAAAACCTCGCCTACGCCGAACGGCTCGGGCTCTGGCGCGGCGCGGACGCGCCCTTCACCTCGCGCGAGCACTTTATCGCCGAGATGAACAAGGGCGGCGTCGCGGCAATGGAGATGGTCTGTCGCGATCTCAAGGCCATGGGGCTCTACTGCGCTCGCAATCTCTCCTTCGACGGGGTCGAATACGCCTTCCTCGACCATCAGCTCACCCCGCAGCAGGTGGAAATCTACGACGCCTATGCCGGCGCCTTCAAAGTCATCCACCACAATCTCGAAGCCGCCCTGGAAGCGATGAACGTCGTCGACGAGGAGGGCTCGAAGAACCGCCACGCCGTCGCGGCCGCCCGCTCGGCGTTTGAATCGACCAAGCAGCGTTTCTTCAACCATCTCCTGACCGCGATGAAGGTCCCGACGCTGATCAAGGCGATCGAGGCGGACATGGAGGAGGACCGCGCCGCCGTCGTCCAGATCGTCTCCACCGGCGAGGCGGTCATGGACCGCCGTCTTGCCGAGATTTCCGCCGCCGATCTGCGCGACGGCAACTTCGATCTGACGCCGCGCGAGGCCGTCATGGACTATCTCGTCCATTCCTTCCCGACCCAGCTGTTCCGGATCGTGCGCAAGGAGGACGGGTCGGAGGTTGCCGAGCCGGTCTTCGACGCCGCCGGCGCGCCGGTCCACAGCCAGGAAGCGCTGGAGCGACGCGACGCGATGATCGAACGCCTCGGCGTGCTGCCGCCGGTGACATCGGCGCTCGACCAGCTCATCTGGAAATTCGCGCCGGAGAATGTCGCCGAGATCACCGGACGGCGCCGGCGCGTGATTCGTCACAAGGAGCTCGGCGGCGAACGCGTCGAAATCGAAAACCGGCCAGGCTCGGTCAACATCGCCGAGACCAACGCCTTCATGGACGACCGGAAACGCATTCTCGTCTTTTCCGAAGCAGGCGGCACCGGGCGCTCCTATCACGCCGATCTCGGGCGGCGGAACCAGCGCCGACGGTCTCACTATCTGCTGGAAGCCGGATGGAAGGCCGACGCCGCCATCCAGGGCCTCGGCCGATCCCACCGCACGCATCAGGCGTCCGCACCGCTGTTCCGTCCGGTCGCCGCCGATGTGAAGGGCGAAAAGCGCTTTCTGTCGACCATCGCGCGCCGGCTGGATGCCCTCGGCGCGCTGACGAAGGGCGAACGCCAGACCGGCGGCCAGGGCCTCTTCCGCGCCGAGGACAATCTCGAAAGCAACGAGGCGCGCGAGAGCCTGCGCATCTTCTTCCGGCGTCTCGCCTTCGAACCCCAGGGCGGAATCACGCTGGCACAGTTCGAGGATATGACCGGCCTCACGCTTCTCGACAAGGACGGGACGCTGAAAGAGGATCTGCCGCCGATCCGCCGCTTTCTCAACCGGCTTCTGGCGCTGCCGATTGCTGTGCAGAACACACTGTTCGGCGTCTTCGAGGAGATCGTCGAGACCCGCGTCGAGGCCGCCCGCGCCGCCGGGACGCTCGATGTGGGGGCGGAGACCATCACCGCGGACTCCCTCAAACTGATGGATGCCCATGTCCTCCGGGTCGACCCCAAGACCAAGGCCGAGACGAAGCTCCTGCGCATCGCGCGGCGCACGCGCAATCGCCCGCTTAGTCTTGACGCGCTCCATGGCGGTTATGGGTCGAAGAAGGCGGAATACTTCGTCAACGAGCGCTCGAAGCGCGCGGCCGTCGTTCGCCCGGCCACCCCGCTCACCGACGAGAACACCGGCGCCGTCCTCGCGCGCATCGAGCTCATCCGGCCTAACGAACGCCAGAAGATGCTCGCCGAAGAGTTCGAGGAGACGGCCTGGGCGCCAGCGACGCGCGACGCCTTCGAGCGTCTGTGGCGCACCGAGGTGACAGCGACGCCGGAGTTCAGCCAAGACGAGTTCGGCCTTGTGGTCGGCCTGATCATGCCGCTCTGGTCGCTGCTCGCGGCCAAGCGTCCGATCGTCTACCGCCTGACCGACGATGACGGCGCGGCTCATCTCGGCCGCTATATCGTGCCGTCCATGATCGCGCCCTTGCTGGAGGCCTGCGGCGTCGAGGGCGCCGCCGTCCGCATGACGTCCAGCGACATGATTGCCGCGCTTGAGCGTTGGGAGCGCGTGCCGCTGTCCGAGGGCGCGTTCATCGCTGCCTGCCGCGTGATGGATCAGCAGCGTCTCGAGATCCGCGACGCGCCGGCGTCCTGGCTGCCGGGCCTCAAAGCCTGCGGCTGCTTCACCGAGATTATCCAGTGGCGCACCCGGGTCTTCGCGCCGGTCGGCGACGCCCAAGTCCTTGAGCGCGTGATCGCCCGCTATGGCCCGCCGCTCGCGTGCCGTACGGCTTGATCCGCGTCCTGTCCGACAGATCATGCGCCGGCATCTTCGAACGCCGGTCGCGTTGGGCGGTCGCCGGGTGTCTTCGTCTCCTCGCCCCGCGGCCGTTCTCCTCTCTCCCCCTCAAGGCCGTCCATGCCGGGCTGACGACCGCCGCCGATCCGTCCGGGCGACACCGGTGAACCGGCTCGCTTCATCCTTCTCTAACCCGCGCGATCGAGACCGCCATCCGCCATCCGCGGTGCGTTTGGCCATGGATCGCGTCTCTCCGCCTCGGTTCGAAAGTCCGCCCGCTCCCCGAGCGAAGGGGCGGGGACCATGCGGCCGGGCGCCCGTCAGTCAAGCGCTGACGCGCTCGGGCTCGCTGACGCGGCCCGCCCAAAGGGTGACAGCCGGGCTCGGTTCCCGGCCGCCAAGGGGTCCCGCCGCTCGGGCAGGCCGGGCGGCCTCGAACCAGGAGATGACGACCCATGGACTCACCAACCGCCCGCATCTGTGACGATCTCGCCCTCTACGGGCCTGGTCCCATTCCGATCGAAGACGATCCGCTCTCCGAGGAACGCGACTTTGACCGGTCCGCCGCCGGCTTCGTCGTGGCCCTCCACGACATGTTCGACGGCACCGCGCTCGAGAGGCACACGGAAGACCTCGCCTGGAGCCTCGTCAACGTCTTCCACCGCAAGATAGACCGCCTCGAACGCGACCTCGGCGACAACGAAACCCGCCAGCGCACCCTCATCGACGAACAGGACGGCTCGGAGATCAGGTCGGTCGAGCTCGAACGCGAGACCGCCAAGGGCCAGGCGCTTTTGGAGCATATCCGCGCCTTCGAAGACATGCGCGCCGCCATGGCCGACGCCTTCCAGACGGTCACCGGGTCGAGCTGGAAACCCCGGTCCGGCTCGCGCAAGGCCGCACCAGGCCTCACCTCCGCCATCGTCGACTCCCGTGATTTTTCGCGCGCGCTGGTCAAGCGCGAGCTCGCCGACCATCTCCCCGAGGGCCCGAAGATCGCCTTCGGCGGCGGCCCCGACTGGCTCGATATCGACGCCGTCTACCTCGTGCTCGACAAGGTCCGCGGCCGCTATCCCGACATGGTCCTCTGCCACGGCGGACAGGCCCGCGGCGCAGAAGTCGCCGCCGCCGCCTGGGCCGAGGTGCGCGGCGTCGCCCAGATCGTCTTCAAGCCCGACTTCGCCAAGCACGGCAAAGCGGCGCCCTTCAAGCGCAACGACATGATGATCGCCGCCGGTCTCACCGGCGTCGTCCTCTTCCCCGGCAACGGCATCACCCTCAATCTAGGCCAGAAAGCCGACAAGGCTCGCGTCACCGTGATGCGCTGCGGAGGCGGCCGTTAGGCCGCCTCCGCCCCTGAGCGTCACCGCGATTTTGACCCATCGCGCGGCTCTATGCCGATCCTGACGCGGCGCAAAGGCCAGGCGACCTGCGTCGTCAAGGCCGCTTTCCTCAAAGCCAGTAGGCCCACAACGTCTCATCTTGGGCTTCCACCATGCTGAGCCCGGCAAGGTACGTGGGTCGAGAAACTCCGGACATGATGGTCTTAGTTGGTGCAGGTTTCTCGATCTTTCATGATCGTTGAACCGAACGTCAGCTTTCAGATCGGAAGCCGGCCGTCCAGCTGCAGCCATCGGTTATGGCGTTCCTAGCCAGGAGAGGACCTTGCGCTCGGCACTCAGAGCGGAGGTTGCCATCCCACCTACTATATTTCGGTTGATGGGGTCGAAAAGTGACTGTATCTTGATCTGTGTTCGTGTATTGTTCCCGCCAGTCGATTTAGTTGAATCAGGGCCAGCGTATGAGTCACTCAGACACTGTTCGCGAACTTGTGTCGCTTCTCAAGCCACATAACGAGGCGCGCCCAACAGTTTTGTTGGGCGCTGGCGCTTCATTCTCGTCCGGAGTGCCACTCGCCGACGAAAGCGTCAGGCGAATTGCGAGACGGTACTATGCCGAGCGAGTGGTCGCCGGTCAGGTGCTGCCTGAACAAGTGAAAACCTCGGAATGGATGGCCTGGCTTGGCGATCAGCCTTGGTTCATCCGCGATCCCGCGAGGCTCTCAGAAAACTTTCCGTTGGCCGTCAAGCATCTGCTCAGACCACAAGCATATCGGCAGAGATTGCTACTCGACTTGATCGCACCCAACGCCGAGATTGGAAACGGATATCGGCACCTCGCTGAACTTGTCTTGCGCGGGCTAGTCGGAACGATTCTCACGACCAATTTCGACATCTGTCTTCCACGGGTCCTAAACGACAAGCGGCCGCATATCCGTCACGTCGCGGAAGTAAATCGGGGTCCGGACGATTTCCGCGAATTTGACATCTTCAACCGGGCCCAAATCGTATGGCTCCACGGGAAAGCGGAGCAATATACCGACAGGAATCTGTCGGAAGAAGTCGCACAACTCGATCCGAAGCTAGTGGGAGTCCTGCTCCCGCTTCTCCAGTCCACGCCTCTCGTCGTGGTCGGCTACCGAGGTGCCGAGCCATCGATCATGACCAGCCTGCTTGGTGAGACCGGAGACCTCGCGTTCAAGAAGGGAATATTCTGGTGCCATCGTGGTGGCGATTTGCACCCGAATGTCGAGGCGCTTCAGGAGCGACTCGGCAGCAATTTCAAACTCTGCGACATTGATGGCTTTGACGACCTGTTCGCCGATCTCGACAAAGAACTCGCTCGGCAGCAACGAAACCTCGGCGCTCCCGTCGTAGACGCCATTCCGAATTTCGACGATCGTATGATGGAAGGTGCGACACTTGCCGATCTTGATCTGGACCTTGCCCTTCATACAGCCCTCCAATATTCACGCAAGTTGGGCCTCCGAGAACCTACTGCAGGCACGCTCAAGGTGTTCCTGCGCGAACTTGGACTCCTTGTTGGAGCGGCCGAAATCGAGCGGCCCAGCATAGCAGCAATGCTCCTTTTCGGACGAGAACCGCAGCGCTTTCTGCCTCACGCGATCGTCACCGCGACGATCGATGGAAAGAAGCGCAAAGTCTTCGCGGGAAACCTCCTGAAGCAACGGAGCGAGCTTCTAGAATGGCTGGAGCAACCTGACGTTAATCCAACCCTGAAGGTGAAAGTGCGCGGGAAGCATGAAGAGCGACGCGCATTTCACGAACGTGCCTTGATTGAGCTGTGTATCAACCTGTTGGTTCACCGCGACTATGACGACGACCGTCCCGCGACCATAGAGGTCCGAGGCAACAACGGGATCTACTTTCAAAATCCCGGACGGTTGCCAGAGCGCGTAGCGGACAGGCTCACGCTGGACGCGTCGGGACGATTCGAGCCAGTCCACGAATTGACCTCACCAAGGAACCGCGCCCTTTGCGACATCTTTTTCGGCATGAGCGTTATGGAACGGGCCGGTACCGGACTCTCTGATGTTGTCAAGTTCGCGAAGGAAGGCGATGGCGACGCAATTTTCAGTATCCCGCCAGGGAGTGATGATTTCAGGGCTGAGATCTTGCAGCCCGATGCCTCCGGCAGGTCGTCACCGGTAGCGCGGGAGACGCGGCCAATCGGCACCTACGTGATCAATCTGATGCCGTTCTCCTCCCTCCCGCCGGCGGTCTCAAGAGTTCGTGTTTCTGGGACAATGCAAACGATCGCAAAGAAAGTGCCGTTGGACGAGATTGGCACGGCATTGGTCCATTCAGGCGAGCTTTGGTCATTCGCACCGACACCGCTGCTCCATACGGTTCTTGAACCCGTGATGACCGAACAGAACGTCCGAGAAATTCCCAGAGATGTCTTGGCAGATGATCCAGACTCTGCGCGCGTTCTTGCGTGGCTGCTTCGAAAGCACTTCGAAAGCCACCTCTACGCTCTGCGCGGTCAGGGTTTTATGATCGAGCCCGACCACAAGTCCAACCGCCGCGCCTACTTCTTCGGAGAGAAGAATGGGCCGAGAATGATGATCTACGACACACCGCGCCGTCGCGGTGTGCCGCGTGAAGTCGTGAAACAACGCGGCGACCCTCCGCGCGCGTGGTTCGAGAACGAAGGGATAGCCTACGAGATTGCCCGATTGGGTTCCGTGTGGGGCGTGCGAGTGAAGCCGTTCTACATGTTCACCGGTCCCGATGCGCGTACGCCTTTGCCGGGATATGCCAGGACGGCGAAGGCGGCCCGAAGAATGAAGTTCGATCGCAACCAAAGCGTCGAGAGTGATCTGACTTTCTGGGGTCGTTTTATCTCGGGAGGAGCGCCCGTCGTGAACCTCGGCCGTGGCCCGGTCAAAGATCTGCTGCTCGAGGGCTCATTCATGTCATTGGATGTTCCCGAGGAAGGATTGCTTGATGTCGATGGCGATAAAGATCAAATGTCTGCCTGAACCGGAGTTGCAGTTCAGCAACGGGCGGCGAGATCTCGATCCGCGCCGTGCGCTTTCCGCGAATGGCCCAGCCGACCACCGTGGATTACGTACGATCCGAATTGGCCTGATCGGCCTCAAGGACGATGTGAATGCGGCGCACGCTTGGATCGAGAACCTGGGTATCTTCAAGGCTGCACACGAGCGCAATGCCCGTCGATTCAGGGATTGGCCCGGGGCTGAAAAGGCGCTCGGTGCCAAGTTCGAAATCGAACAGCAATTCGTCCGCATAATCGACAAGTTACAGTTCCAGCGTCTTTTTAGACAGCGCATCAGCGGTGACGAATTTGAAGCACTTGTTGAGCTTTTCGAAGGCCCTCTCAGCGCAATGTTCGGTGACATTCGCCCGGACTGCATCGTCGTCTGCATTCCAGATGACCTGGGCGATCTGCGTGTGCAGAACCCCGGGCTTTCGGCAAGGGAGCGAAGGGCGCTTGAAATTCTCAAGCGTGAGGAGGAAAGCGCCCAAGGCGATCTGTTTGCCCCAACGGAGGAGGAGTTGGCGGAGGCCGAGGCGCTGCGCACAACAGCCGAAGACTTGCTGTTCCGCACGTTCTATCGGGCGTTGAAGGCTAAGGTTCACAAATACGACAATGCGGTTCCCATTCAGGTGTTACGCAGAAGCACGATCGATCGCCCGGAGGATGCCGGACATAGCCAGGCCACGCGAAGCTGGAACTTCGCAACCGCGCTCTACTACAAAGCAGGTGGCCTTCCTTGGCGACCGGCTGATCTGCCTGAAGGCGTGTGCTTCATCGGAGTATCGTTCCATCATCTAAAAAAGCGAGGCGGGCATCTTGTCTATGCGAGCGTCGCTCAAGCCTTTTCGTCTGACCACGAGCCGTTCTGTCTGAAGGGCGCGCACATCGACCATGAGCAACGGTGCGACAGGCAGCCGTATCTCAACAAGTCGCAAGCGTTTGCAATGATGCGCGACATCCTTCACGGCTACGAAAAGCGAACCGGTGTAAAACCAAAGCGCGTTGTCGTTCACAAGACATCGATGTACCAGCCCGAAGAAGAGGAAGGTTTTCGGGAGGGAACGAAGGACATTGTGCCGGCCTGCGATCTAGTCTGGCTCAGGCAGACGTCTTTTCGGCTTGTTCGGAAGGGCTCGCAGGAGCCTTGGCGCGGAACGCTCTGTCGAATTGAAGGCGAATCTTATTTGTTCACGAGCGGGTATGTGCCGTGGTGGGATGAATTTCCCGGCGCTCATATTCCAGCGCCGTTGCAAATTGGGTCGGCGGGACCAACGGATATCGAGGCACGGTCCAAAGAGATTCTAACGCTGTCAAAAATGAACTGGAATTCAAGCGACGGCATCACCCGTCTTCCGGTAACGATCTTGTTTGCCAAGAAGGTTGGAGAGATCATGACAGAGCTATCCGACAACGTGACGCCAAATCCCTCTTTCCGGTTTCATACGTGAAGTTTCTAGACCAAGTGACGTAGCGTAGCACTTGAGCAAGAGCCGGAGCGCACAAGCAGTCAGTGTCAGTTAGCGGTGGACGGTGTCTCCGTGGGGTACGCGCGACGATTCCGGCCAACGTCCGCTCGCCACCCAGGTGCTCAGCCTTGGTCTCACCGTCATCACCGCGAATGCCGGAGAGTTCTCGCGCGGGGCCGGTATCGCCATCGAGACCTGGCTCTGACGCTGGAAACTTCCCCGTCTTTGCTGTCCTGATCGCCTGCGCCGTGAATGAGGCGTGCGCGTGGGCGCCGAGCGCTGGATTCTTGATCGCTTCAACAAGGTTGAGAATGGGCTGCACGGTCTTATTCTGACGGCGGATCGGGCCGGGGCCGCTGGGCGTTCCTGTTTTCGTTCCGACACGGCATCCTCACAGCAGCGGTGCCCACCGGCGCTCCATCTGAAGCGTGGCGGACATCGCAGCGCTCCGATCCGGGAGGCTTTTTGTTTCGCCCAGGCGGTGCTTCGCTTCGGTTTGCTTCACGCGCGCCAATCCAAATTCACGACGCTCGCTCTCCTTTCTTCACCGTTGACGCCTGTTCGAAGGACCTGATCCCTTCGTTCGGACGGGTCTTATGAGGGCCGCGATACGGGCCTTCAACCCGGCCCGGCTCCCCCCGTGTTGTTCGCGGGGGCGCCGCACAGGAACCCGCGCCGGACTGACGCCGGCGCGCGGAACCCTTGCGCGCCATGCCCGCTCACGGCCCGCGCCAGGGGGCCGGTCCGGGTCCTCCGCTGGCGCTCCGGTCCGTGCGGGAGATTAAAGGGACGGACCGCTTGCGCGGTCCGGCATGTCTTTTCGCGCGGATGAAACCCCTATCTTTGCGCCCCTCATTGGCCGACCCGTCGAAGGGATCGGCCCTTCGGCGGTCACTTTGAAGAAGGAAATCGAACGATGTCGAACATTGGCTATGTGAAGCAAACCGGCGAACACCGTTATGAGGGCGAACTCTCCGGCCTCCTGACCTGGCGCGGCAAGATCCGCCTCCAGCCTCTGACGGGCGCGGTCTCGGCCAACGCCCCCGAGATGGAAGTCGTCGCTGAAAACGGCGCCCAGATCGGCACGGCCCGGGTCCGGGTCAGCAAGAAGTCGGGCAACCCCTACGTCAACGTCGCGATCAAGCATCCCCAGATCGCCCGCGGCGGCCCGATCTTCGCCAACCTCGGTCCGGCCAACGATCAGGACGACGAGGACGTCTTCGCCGTCATCGCCAACTAACCCCCGGTTGGCGATACCGGCCCCGCGCGGGAAGCTCCTCCCGGCCCGCGCGGGGCCTCCTCATTTAGAACGGCTGGCGCGCTCGGGCTCACCACAGCGATGGCCGCCCTCCCGCTACGCCGCGCGCCGCTCGCCAGGCGGGGCGAGCGAGCGACGGCGGCTCCGCGGGGATGGCTTTACCGGCCCGAACCCTTTTCGCGAAGGGGCGGAACCTGCTGCAACACCCTGGTTTCCGTTCGCCATCGATCAAGTCTGCCGCAAAGCGATCGTCCGCCTCAACGATCGGCGGTCCCCCCAATTTTTCCCTCCGCTGCGCTCCGGAAAAAATCGGCTCCCCCGCCGACCCTCACGGGCGCGCGTGCCGCGCGTCGTTGACCCGGCCGATCGTTTCCGACCGCCGGGCGGTGTCGAAACACACTTAAAGGAGACACCGAGATGACCACTTACACTGACATCGCTTTCCCGTTCGATCTGGACGAAGAGATCGCCGTCAGGCGCAAGGAGCTCGACCGCGAGATCGCCCATGTCCGAGCCGCCGAGGCCGACTTCGACGAGTACGGCGTCGAGGGAACACCCTATCTCAAAGAGATCGCCGACCGCCTCGATGATCTGATCGCCCTGGCGAAAACAAAAGAGCAGGCGGAGAGGGGGGCGGCTTGAGCCCCCCTTTTTGCTCACGGCGGACGGCGCGGTGGGGCCGCCGAACGGCGCATCGGTCTGATGCGCCGGTGCGCCTTGCGTTCCTTTGCGAAGGCGTCCCACTGGGACGTTTTTCGGCTTCGACCCTCTTGGCGAGCCCTCAGCGCGTCCGCCACGGGGCCGGGTCAAGACCGGAACGCCGCCGGCAGGCGGGGCCGAAAGGCCGTCTTGACGCGGGTTTGGGACGCGCTCGGCATGGCATCCATGAGGGTCTGCCGCGCCTCGACAGGGCCGGCGTCTTGGGGCTGTATCGGGAAGGAGCCACTCGCATTTTAAGCAATTCGTCATAGTTCTTAACGGATCGTTGATGACTACCTGTCATGGTTGAGCAACGAGATTGACCCCAACCGAGGTCAGTGGCGCGGCGGTTGAAGCGCCGGTTGAGAACATGACGCATAAGAAGAGAGGGGCTTGTTTGAGACCACGACGCTGACCGCGTCGGCCGCCGCCGCCTTGCCGAAAGGAGAAGGTGATGGTGGCGTATTCAAAGCCGTCAGCAGCCGGTCTGCCAAAGCTCAGTGACTATGATTATCTGCGGTTTCTCACCCGCTCACGGTTCGCCTGGGAGTATTTGAGGCGCAATCCCGATTACCGACGGGACTGGCGTCTTTCCGCGCCAGTGTCCGTCGTCAGGTAATTTGAGACTTCAGGCTGCCTGACTTAAGGAGGGTCTGGCGCATCTGGTTTGAGTTAAGCAGCGGATTGGGCGTGCTGCAAGCGCCGTAGTTTCATCGTCCTCCTTTTGAT